>ERZ827492.107-NODE-107-length-88040-cov-5.796408_pt1 | contig 88040 bp, 64 predicted proteins | sample MGYA00519704_ERZ827492 | MGnify/ENA primary metagenome ERZ827492 (study PRJEB31778, sample SAMEA3449325) | human gut metagenome | biome: human gut; feature: human-associated habitat; material: faeces | place: United Kingdom | collected 2010/2012 ... | reverse complement strand
CGGGCCGATGCAAGCATCGGCCCCTACATACAATTTATCACAGCAAGGAGCTGACCCTATGGAACTACTCTGCGTACTGGCGGCGGTGGCGGCGCTGTTCTGCGGCTGCGCGGTGCTGACGCTGAAATGCCGCGTCCCGGCATCCGTCGCACCACTGACGGCATTGTCCGCCATCGTCGCGGTGCTGACACTGGCCGCAATGGCGGGCGTTCTCTACCCCGCCGCGTGGCTGCTGTATCTTCTCTGTCTGGCGGGCGGCGTCTGGGTCGCGGCGTCCTGCAGGGGCAGCACCGGCGCGGCGCAACGCCTTTTCACCCCGGGCAGCGTGCTTTTCTGGGGCATGGCGCTGGCGTTCACGGTCTACTTTTTTGTGCGGCAGCCTATGGCGACGGACTTTGACGAGCTGAGCCTATGGGCAACGGCGGTCAAGATCACGAAGGTCAACGACAGCCTGTACGCCACCGCCGAGCTGGGCACGCCCTGGGCCGCGACCCAGAACCCCGGCCTGCCGCTGCTGGCGTATTTCTTCCAGTTTTTCGGCGATTATGCAGATTGGAAAATTTACATCGGTTATGACATTTTGTATTTTTCCGTGTTTGCCGCCGTTGTGGGGGCTGTCCCGCGGGAAAAATGGCGCGTGGCCGTGCCGATGGCCGCCGTGCTGTGGTGCGTGCCGTTCTTCTTCACGAACTACAACCACACGATCTACCTGACGACCACCTACATGACCAGCTACGGCGACGTGCCTGCGGGGCTGGTGTTCGGCGGCGCGGTGGCCGCGTGGCTGGCGCTGCGCCAAAATTCAGCCCCCAAGTGGGCCGTGCTGCCGATTCTGGCGCTGTCTGCCAACATCAAGGCCAATACGTTTGTTTTGGCGCTGGTGGCGGCGGGGCTTGTGGCTGTGGACGAGTGGCTGTTTGCCGACGACGGCGATTTCAAGGCTGGTCTGCTCCCCCGCACCGGGTTCAGCCTTGCCTGCTTTGCCGCGCCGATGGCAATTTACTATCTGTGGAATGTGCGCTATGTCGGCTGGCTCGTCAGCCGCAGCGCCAGTGATTCCGGCGTCGGCGAGACGAGCGCCCCGCTGTCCGCCGTCGTGGTCAACGGCATGAAAATTCTGCTGGGGCAGCCGGTGGAGGGCTTTTACGCCGAGCGCGAGGCACAGTTCCGCACTGCGATGGCCGACATGGGCCACCAGTTCTGGACGAGTGACGGCAAGCTGAGCATGATCGGGCAGGGCCGCAATGTGGTCGCGCTGATTGCCATCGTGTTTGCCGTGGCGATCCTGGCGGCAGCATCGCGGCGGCTCAAGGCGCGCATTGCGGTCATCGGCGCGCTGTCCGGCATCTGCTTTTTGGGCTACAACCTCATGCTGGCGCTGAGCTACGGCTTTATCTTCAAGACCTTTCAGGCCGAGCAGCTGACCGACTACAACCGCTACATTTACAGCTATTACATCGGCTGGTTCATTCTGGCGCTGGGGTGTCTGTCGGTGGCGCTGCTGCCGCAGATCACAGTCAAGGGCGGGGCAGACGGCCCGACAGCGGTTTTTGCTGCGACTCGCCGACAGCCGCAAGCTGCCTTTGAGCTGTTTGTGCTGGTGCTGGCCTGCGGGATGCTGTTCCGCCAGGGCCAGCTGATTCTGCCGCAGCTGAGTGTGCTGGGCTTTGCCGACAGCGAGTTCACGGACCGCCGCGCCGAGCGCGCCGAGGCCGAGCTGGTGTGCAGCTACCTCGCCCCCGATGACCGCGTCTTTTATGTCGGGCAGGGCGACAACGGCGAGGGCTGGTTCAGCGCCGTGTTTGACTTCTACCCGATTCTGGTGGACTACTCCGGCACGGTGACCACAGACCCCGACACCGGCGAAACCAAGATGATCGGCGGCGGCGGCGAGCTGGGTCTGCCCGAATTGCAGCCCGCCGAGGGTGTGAAAAGCACCTACTACCACGCCTTTACGGCGCAGGAACTGGACAGCATCGTGCGCGGCAACGGCTGCACGGTGCTGTACATCCAGACGCTGGACGATATTTTTGTGCAGAGCTACGCCGATTTGTTTACTGACAAGCTGGCGGCGGCGCAGAGCGGCGAGACACTGCTCTACCGCGTGACCGATGCGGGCTTTGCCCCGATGCCGATGGAGGTGAGCGCGCAGTGAAGGCTTTGAAAAACTGGTTCTCCCGCCGCGGCGCGCTGCCGCTGACGGCGTATCTGCTGGCGCTGGCCGTCTGGCTGGTGCTGGGCGCGGTGCACTTTGGCAGTGATGCCGCCGCCCGGGCACAGGGCCGTCTGGCCGAGGAGACGATGGCCGTGACCGACTGGCAGCTGGTGGGCCTTGTGCAGGGCGCGGACGGCACGCTGACGACACAGGACGGCGACCCCCAGATGATTTTGGAGGACGTGGGCAGCCGCGTGGTGCGCACGATTTCTTACACTGCCGAATTTGACGGTGAGGCGCGGGAAATGTGCCTGTACTACACGACAAAGGTCGGCGAGGATTACTCCGCGGACCGCCGGGTGTTCCCGCAGAGTCTGGGAAGCGGGCAGTACGTCTACACACTGCCGCGCACGAGTCTGGCCGCGCTGCGGCTGGACCCCTGCAGCCCCGAGGAAAACAAGGCCGTGACGCTGACAATGAGCGACATCACGCTGAACGCCGCCGACACCCTGCCCGCCGTATGGCAGTATTTTGTGCCGACGTGGTATCAGGCGTTTTGTCTGGTGCTCTACCCCGCACTGGCCGCCGCAGCGGTGAGCATGGTTGGGGCCGTGGCTGCTAAGAGAAAGAGAAAATAATTTTGGGGTCAGGCGGATGCTTCACACAGGTGGGGCGTCCGCCTTTTTATGTCGCGGCCCGCGGCCTTGCGCGGCTGCCCTTGAACGGTGTGCCTGCCGCAAGGCTGCGGGCCGGGCATGCCCGGCCCCTACGTTCTACGCGGGGGAGCGATTTACCTCTCCCCGGGGTGTTTTCCGGTGCCACCGGCGGGCACGGAGCGGTCAAGACCGCTCCCTACAAACCACCCGCTATCGCTGCATCGCGGGGGAGGCTTTTTCTTTTTGGCACATTTTTTCATCTTTTTTGCGCTTTTGGAATATTTTTCGATTGTTTTGCACAAATTGGTTGCTTTTGCGGTTCCTATTATACTATAATGATAAAGCATTGGAGAATGTACATTTTTACCGCGCGTTTGCTCCGCTTGTAATTATAGGTGAAGTCATGAGTGATAAAGAGAAAATCCTGATTGCGGACGACTCCGCGATGAACCGCGCCATCCTGACGGAGATGCTGGGTGACGGTTATGAGATTCTGGAGGCGGAAAACGGCAGACAGGCTGTGGCCATTTTGCAGTCCGCGACGGACATCGACCTGCTTTTGCTCGATATTATGATGCCCGAGATGGACGGCTTTGAAGTGCTGGCCATGATGAACAAATACCACTGGATCGACGAGGTCCCCGTCATCATGATTTCGGCGGAGAATGCGTCCAGCTACGTCGAGCGTGCCTATGATCTGGGCGCTACCGACTATATCAGCCGCCCGTTTGACATGGCCGTCGTGCGCCGCCGCGTCATCAATACCCTGATGCTTTACGCCAAACAGAAGCGGCTGGTCCGCCTTGTGGCCGAGCAGGTCTATGAAAAAGAGAAAAGCAACTCCACGATGATCAACATACTGAGCCATATTGTGGAGTTCCGCAACGGGGAGAGCGGTATGCACGTGCTGCATATCCAGACAGCCACCGATATTCTGCTGCACACGCTTGTGCAGAAAACCGACAAATACCACCTGACCGCCGCGGATATTTCGCTCATCAGCACCGCTTCGGCGCTGCATGACATCGGCAAGATCAACATTCCCGAATCCATCCTGAACAAGCCCGGCAGGCTGACGAAGGAAGAATTCGAGGTCATGAAAACCCACACCACAATTGGTTCGGAGATTCTGGAAAAGCTGCCGTTCCAGCAGGAGTCCGACCTTGTCAAGACGGCCTACGCTATATGCCGCTGGCATCATGAGCGCTGGGACGGGCGCGGCTACCCGGACGGGCTTAAAGGTGAGCAGATCCCCATCGCCGCGCAGGTCGTGTCTTTGGCCGATGTATACGACGCATTGACAAGCGAGCGCTGCTACAAAAAAGCGTTCGACCACGACACCGCGGTGAAGATGATCCTGAACGGGGAGTGCGGGCAGTTCAACCCGCTGCTGCTGGAATGCCTGACCGAGTGCGGCGCGCAGCTGCATGCCGAGCTGAGCATTGCTTCGGACACCGGCAACCAGCTGCACCGCCTGGCAGATGCACAGCATATTTCCGATGCCCTCCTGCGGGAGAACGCACTGCCCGGGCAGAATCATATAGTGCAGTCGCTGTCCCGCATGCAGCAGAAGGGTCGCTTCTTTAACCAGAGCGTCCGCTGCATACAGTTTGACTATGACAGTGCCACCGGTCATCTTTCCTTCTCGGCGTGGGCGGCGGAGCACATGGGCGTGCCCAAGGATCTGCACCTGCCCGATGAAGTCGAGGAAACCGGGTTTGCCCCTGCGGATATTGCGCGCATCCAGAAGGCGCTGCGCGCCACCAGCCCGGAACACCCTTACACTGAGCTTTCGATGCTGCTGCCCGTTGACGGCGAGCTTCGCTGGCATCACGTGCGCCTGTGCTCCCTGTGGAGCGATGACAGCGTACCCACGTATATCGGCGCTGCCGGGCAGGCCGACCCTGCAGAGCAGTTTTTTGACTACCATCATGACCTCTACCATGATGTCCTGACCAACGCCTATAACCGCCGCTTCTTTGAGAAGCAGCTGCGGAAGCTCATGGAAGTGGATGCCATAGCCATGCTGGACCTTGACCAGTTCAAGCAGATCAACGACGTCTACGGCCATCATGCCGGCGACGACGCGCTGCGCATTCTGGTGAATGCGGTAACGGCCTGCGTGCGCAACCGCAACGATGCACTGGTGCGGTACGGCGGCGATGAGTTTTTGCTGATTTTCCCGCATATCCCGGAGCATGTCTTTATAAAGCGGCTTGAGCAGATCCGCGCGACGGTGCAGGCGCTGCACATGATCGAATACCCCGACCTGCATCTGACGGTCAGCATCGGCGGTGTGTACGGTGCCTGTACCCTTGACCCCGGCATCCGTCAGGCGGACAAGCTGCTGTATCAGGCCAAGGAGAGCCGGAATAAATGTATCACCGCAGCATTTTCCGCAGAAGAAGCAGAAGAACCAAAGCCAAATCAGGAATCCGATAAATTGTAAGAAAGAAGAAGGTCCCCTATGACATTGCAGGAATTTTATGACCGCATCGGCGGCGATTACAAGGCAACCATCAGCCGACTGCCCAGCGAGGCACTCATCAAAAAGTTTGTGCTGAAATACCCCGGCGACCCCAGCTTCAACCAGCTGAAGGACGCGCTGGCCGCCCAGGACTGGGAGCTGGCCTTCCGCGCCAGCCACACGCTGAAGGGCGTGGCCCAGAACCTGGGCATGGACCGCCTGTATAAGACCGCCGCCACGCTCTGCGATGCAGTCCGCGGCCCGAAGCCGCTGGAGGATGCCAGCCTCTGGCCTCCGGTGGTGGCCGCGCATGAGGAAGTGCTGGCCGCGATCCGGGAGCTGTAAAAACATCCGAGATGATGCCCGCGGCGGACGACACCGAAGCTGCCCGGGCCATGCCTGCAAAATATACGTGCGGCGCCGCGGGCCCTGCATCCCTGCCCGGTTGCCGCGCAAAAAGACCGGAGCTGTTTTCGATGAATAAGAAGGAGAATCCCGGCGTAAGCAGACGCGGGGCAGCCATGCTGCTGTTGTTCAGCCTGGCTGTCAGCGTTCTGCTTGGCTTTGCCATGCCCGTGCACGCCGCGGACGGTGGCCGGACCACCCTGCGCACCCTGCGCGTCGGCTTCTACCCCTACACCGGCTACATGGCCACCGCTGCAGACGGCAGCCGCAGCGGCTACGCCTATGAGCTGCTGCAGGACATTGCCCAGCATGAGAACGTAACCTTTGCATACTCCTGCCTGGACGGCAACACCCAACAGGCCATGCAGCAGCTGGCTGCCGGGCAGATCGACCTGATCCCGGTGCTGTGAAGGACCGCGGAGCGCGACGAGCAGTTTGCCTTTTCCGCCGAGCCCATCGGCACGGTGGCGACGATGCTGACCGTCAAAGCCGGCAACCGCAGCATTGTGGCCGGCGACTACGACACCTTCGACGGCATAACTGTCGGCATGAGCCGCAGCGGCAATGGCCGCAATGAGAGCTTTCGAGCCTACGCCGAGGAGCACGGTTTCCGCTACACCCCGGTGTACTATGACACCGACGAAGAGCTGTCCAGCGCATTGCGCAACGGGGAGATCACTGCCGCAGCCTCCAACCGGCTGCGCGAGACGAAGAACGAATGGATCATTGACACCTTCGACGAGCAAAGCATTTACATAGCCATGCGCAAGGATGACACCGTCACCCAGCAGCTGGTCAACGATGCCATCAGCAAAATCAACCGCAACGACCCCAGCTGGCGCACGACCCTGTTCAACAAATACTACACCGGCAGACATACCAGCAGCAAAATTTACCTGACCGACGCCGAGGTAAACTATGTCATCGCCTGCAACGACGCAGACACGGTGTTCACGGTGCTTGTCAACCCGGACCGCTACCCTTACTCCTACATGACGCCGGACGGCATGCCCACCGGCATCATGGTGGATATTTTCCAAAAGGCAGCAGGCCGGGCGCGGCTGCGCTACAAATTCCTGAAGCCCGCGGACCGCAGCGAGTACAAGGCCATGCTGGCGGACGGGCAGGCGGATTTTGTCATTGACCTGACCGACGACATGTCCCAGGCGGAGAACTACGGCTACAAGCTGACCGACAGCTATCTGTCGGCGCAGTTTTCCTGGGTGCTGCTGCGCCGCCACAACGGCGCGCTGAACAATGTCGCTGTCGCATACGATTTTTCCCCCTCCGCGCTGGAAATGCCCGGCCTGAGCGACACGGCTCATGTAGAATACCTGGATTCCTTTGATGACTGCCTGGCTGCCGTGCACGCCGGGACCGTCGATGCCTACTATACCTACACCTACCAGGCCGAGCGCACGGTCTTTGACGACACGCGCAACGAGCTGCGCTCGATGCTGAGCGGCGAGCAGCGCAATTTCTGCATCGGCGTCCGGCAGGACTACGATGTGCTGCTGCGCACTGTGCTGAACAAGAGCATCGACAGCCTGACCCGCGCCGAGATCAGCACCATCACCAACACCTACATCAACCTGGGGCAGCAGCCGTTCTCTCTGACGCGGCTGGCCTATCAGTACCCGGCCATTATCGTGCTGACCTGCCTGTGCGTTCTGGTTACCGCGGTCTGCATCGCACTGGCCATCCGCGCCCAACGGTTCCGCGCCGAGACCGAAAAAGCCCTGCGCAAGGCCGAGGAGGCCAGCGTCGCCAAGACGGAGTTCCTGTCCAACATGTCCCACGACATCCGCACGCCCATCAACGGTATTATGGGTATGCTGGACATTGCCGAGGACAACTTTGACAACAAGGCCCGCGTGCGGGACTGCATGACCAAGATGCGCGGTGCGGCGTCCCACCTGCTCTCCCTCATCAACGACGTGCTGGACATGACCAAAATCGAATCCGGCAATATGCAGATGCTGGACACGCCGTTTGATCTGCGGGCGCTGCTGGATTCCTGCTGCTCCATCGTGGAGGGCCAGATCGTGGACCGGCACATGACCTTCACAAAGCAGATCGGCCCGTTCTGGCACCCGTACCTGACCGGCAGTGAGCTGCACATCCGGCAGGTGCTTATCAACATTCTTTCCAACGCCGTCAAGTACACGCCCGACGGCGGCGAGATCAACTTCCGCGCCAAAGAAACGCTGTTTGAAGAAGGTCTTGTCCACCTGCGGATGGAGATCAAGGACAACGGCATCGGTATGAGCGAGGAATTCCTGCAGCATATTTTTGAGCCGTTCACGCAGGAGCAGCGCTCGAGCCGCACCCACTACAAGGGCACGGGTCTGGGCATGGCCATCACAAAGAAGCTCGTTGACCAGATGCACGGCTCGCTCGATGTCGAGAGTGAGCCCGGCAAGGGTTCGACCTTCATTGTGCGGCTGTCGCTGCCCTTAGGCACACCGCCCAAGGCCGAGCCGTCCGTGGTCGTGCGGCATGCCGCATCGGCAGCCGCATCCAGCGGCAGTTGGGGCGATGCCCCCGCCGCGGGGGCAGAGACTGCCGCGGCTGCCCCCGCGGCAGCGGAAACTGTGCTGCCGCTGGCCGGTCTGCACCTGCTGCTGGCCGAGGATAACGAGCTGAACAGCGAGATCGCCACAGCCCTGCTGGAGGAGCAGGGGGCCAGCATCACCGCCGTTGAGAACGGCAGGCTGGCGCTGGAGGCCATCCAGAACGCAGCGCCGCGCACCTATGACGCGATTCTGATGGACGTCATGATGCCCGAGATGAACGGACTGGAGGCTACCCGGTGCATCCGGGCGTTTGAGGGCAAGGGGCCCGGCGAGGGCACGCCCATCATCGCCATGACGGCCAATGTCTTTGCCGACGACGTGAAGGCCTGCCTGGACGCGGGCATGAACAGCCACGTGGGCAAGCCGCTGGACATGAAGGTGCTGATCGGCGAGATCCTGAAGTACACGGACGCCCGCTGAAGAATCCAAAGTAAAACCCACTTTTTGCAAATTTAATAAAGAAAATATGCCCGCCATATTGCAAAAGCTGTTTTTTCCGATGTATAATGGAAAGGATAATTTTTTGGGATATGGCGGGCGCTGTTGTTTGGCATCCGCCGACATGGAGGGTGAATTATGGCAACGAAGTATATTTTTGTGACCGGCGGCGTTGTGTCGGGCCTGGGCAAGGGCATCACAGCGGCCAGCCTGGGACGTCTGCTCAAGACCCGCGGATTGAAGGTGGCCAGCCAGAAGCTGGACCCCTACATCAACGTTGACCCGGGCACGATGAGCCCGCTGCAGCACGGCGAGGTGTTCGTGACCGACGACGGCACCGAGACAGACCTCGACCTCGGCCATTATGAGCGCTTCATCGACGAAAACCTGAACAAATACTCGAACCTGACCACCGGCAAGGTCTACTGGAACGTCCTGAACAAGGAGCGTCAGGGCGCTTATCTGGGCCAGACCGTGCAGATCATCCCCCACATCACCAACGAGATCAAGAGCTACATCTATAATCTGGCCAAGAGCACCGAGGCGGACGTCGTCATCACCGAGATCGGCGGCACCACCGGCGACATCGAGAGCCAGCCCTTCCTGGAGGCCATCCGTCAGGTCGGTCTGGAGCAGGGCCCCGAGAACTGCTGCTATATCCATGTCGTACTGGTGCCCTACATCTCCGGCTCCGACGAATACAAGTCCAAGCCCGCGCAGCACTCCTGCAAGGAGCTGCAGGGCATGGGCATTGCGCCGAACATCATCGTCCTGCGCGCCGACGGCCCTGTAGGCAACGACATCAAGCGCAAGATCAGCATGTTCTGCAACGTGCGCCCCGACTGCGTCATTGAAAACCTGACGATGCCGAGCCTGTACGAGTGCCCGCTGATGCTGGAATCCGCCGGTCTGACGAACGTCGTGGCCCGCCAGCTGCACCTGCAGACCCCGCCGAGTGATCTGACCGAGTGGAAGGCGCTCATCAGCCGCATTGCGACCCGCAGCAAGACCTGCAAGATTGCGCTGGTCGGTAAGTACGTCAAGCTGCACGACGCTTATTTGAGCGTCATGGAGAGCCTGTACCACGCGGGCTTTGAGAACGAGAGCAAGGTCGAGATCAAGTGGGTCGACAGTGAGCATCTCGTCGACCAGGCCTGCTGCGCCGACGAGCTGGGCGACGTGGACGGCATCATTGTGCCGGGCGGCTTTGGTGACCGCGGCATCGAGGGCATGATCCAGGCTGCGCAGTACGCGCGTGAGAACCACGTGCCCTATTTCGGCATCTGCCTGGGCATGCAGATCATGGTCATGGAGTACGCCCGCAACGTGCTGGGCTACGCCGATGCCAACTCCAGCGAATTTACGCCCGAGGGCCAGCACAACGTCATTGACCTGATGCCGGACCAGCAGGGCGTTGAGACGAAGGGCGGCACGATGCGTCTGGGCAAGTACCCCTGCGTCATCACGCCGGGCACGAAGATGGCCGACTGCTACGGCACGACGGAGATCGACGAGCGCCACCGCCACCGCTATGAGTTCAACAACGAGTTCCGCGCCGAATTCGAGGAGAAGGGTCTGGTCATCGCCGGTACCAGCCCGGACGGACGCCTTGTGGAGGCTGTGGAGATCCCGGGCCGCGATTTCCATCTGGGCGCGCAGTTCCACCCCGAGTTCAAGAGCCGCCCGAACCGTGCGCACCCCCTGTTCAAGGGCTTCATCGCCGCCGCGCTGAAGTTCCAGAGCGAGCACACCCCGACCGGCCATCCCGCGGTACTGGGAGAGTAAAATACAGTATAAGCCGAGGAACTCGTCCCTTCGTGACGGGATCCTTTTTGCGGCCCTTACCGCTCCGCCATTTGTTTGTTTACAACTCTTTCACATCTGTAACGCATTATTCCCGCGCGGCTATTCGTATTAGTATACAGAAGGCGGCAGGGACAAAATCTCCACAATATCCTGTCGAAAACGCAGCTGCGAATTGTGCGGATTGTCGCTTGTTTTGTGCGCCGCGTGCGGCGTATAATAGTACATCATCGAAAGGGTGTAAATGTATGCGTAACTGGTGTTCGCGCCATCCTGTCTGGTTCATGGCGCTCTATGCTTTGTTTTACTTATCGTTTTTTGCGCTGCTGGAGCGCACGATCCAGACACCGGATCTGTGGGTACACTGCCAGCTGGACGATTTGATCCCGTTCTGCAAATATGCCATTGTACCGTATATTTTGTGGTTTCCGTGGATTCCGTTTACGCTGTTTTATCTGCTGTATAAGGCCCCGCGGGAGGATTTCTGGCGGCTGTGCATTCCGCTGTTCACCGGCATGACGATGACGCTTCTGTTCTATGCCATTGTGCCTAACGGCCTGGCCCTGCGCCCGAAATACGTGCCGGGCACCGACATTTTTGCGCAGCTTGTGCGGATGATCTACCGCAGCGACACGCCGATGAACGTCTGCCCGTCCATCCATGTGTTCAATTCGGTCACGCTGATGCTGGCGTACTACCGCAGTGCAATCTTTGATGCCCCGCGCCGCCGCTGGATGCGCTCCGCTGCCATGGTGCTGTGTGTGTCGATCTCGCTGTCCACGATACTGCTCAAGCAGCACAGTGTCATTGACGTGGTGTTTGGTCTGCTGCTGGCGCTGTTGCTGGATTATGCCGCCACCGTTTTGCAGAGAAGCCCGGTGCAGCGCCGCGAGCGCCGCGTGCCGGAGAGGCTGTAAACAAGAGTACGGGTGTTCTTTCTTTGCAAAGAAAGAACCAAAGAAATTCCAAATGCCCAAATAAAAAACGTCCTGTCTGCGCAATGTTGCAGGCAGGACGTTTTTCGTTACAGCGCATATACAAGGATGCCGACCAAAATCATCGCCAGTGCGGCGAGCTTTTTGGGGTTCATCTTCTCGTGGAAGATCGTAACGCCAAAAATCGTGACGTAAATATAGCCTGTTGCTTCCAGTACAGGCCCGACGTTGAGCGGTACGCCCTTGTAGGCCAGCATCGTTAAGAGCGTGCAGCCCACAAAGAGGGCATAGCCTAAAATCACCCGCCAGTCGGTGTACTCCGCCAAGACCGACTTGTGCTCCCGCAGCGCGGCCTTCTTCAAAAGCACCTGCGAGACCGCGGAGAGGAACGTGCTGCACAGATACAGCAACACATAGGGCAGCTGTGCCTGACTCATTTGCCGCCCTCCCCCTCATTGTCGGCCCGTACAAAAAGCACGATGCCGCATATAATGATGACCGCACCGATGACCTGGCGCGGCGTGACGGCCTCACCAAAAACGGCCAGACCCAGCAGAATGCCCCACACCACGGTGACGGCCTTGTTCGCGTAGGCCGTCGTCAGCGGCAGATGCTTGATGACCTGCTGCCAGCCCACCGCATAGGTGACAAGCGCCAGCAGCATCAGGCCGTACAGCACGATAAACGCCGCGCTCAAAAACGGCTGCTGCGCGGCCAGCTTGCTGCACACGCTGCTGCCCGCATAGATGCCCAGGATCACATGCAGCAGCAGGAACCATTTCGCCTGCTTCATGCGTCGTTCTCCTCATGCCGGATGACCTCGCGCTCGACGTACTGGGGCGCGGCGTTGGCGCACATGTAGATGCGGCCCACGTACTCGCCCATAATGCCCAGTACGACCAGGATCATGCCGCCGAGCAGCAGCAGCAGCGCCGTGGTGGACGCCCACCCGATGGGGGCCGCCGCGCGGGTAAAGTGGTCGATGATGATATAGATAAAGTAGAGAAAGCCCGCCACGGCAAACAACGTGCCGATGTAGGTCGCAATGCGCAGCGGCTTGACAGAAAACGACGTAAAGCCGTTCATCCAGAGATTCAGCAGCTTGCTCAGCGTGTAGCCGCTGCGGCCCTCCTCACGGGCGCGGTGGTGCACCGGCACGTTGCAGATGCGCTTGGTGGAGCGCAGCACCAGCCCGATGACGTAGGGGTAGCAGTGCTCATAGCGCAGCATCTCGTCCACAATGAAGCGGCGCGCCGCAAAGTAGCTGTTGACGACGAGCTCCGGCGGCTTGCCCAGCATGATCTCGGTCATTTTGCTGTTGACCCAGCTGCCCAGGTTGCGCCAGCCGGCCTGACGCTTCGTGTCGTAGCTGGCGTAGACGACGTCATAGCCCTCGTCAATTTTTGCCAGCAGCTTGCCGACCTCGTCCGCCGGGGTCTGGCCGTCGTCGTCTAGGCAGACGACGATGTCGCCGCTGCACTTGTGAAAGCCCGCCATCAGCGCCGCATGCTGGCCGAAGTTTTTCGCCAGATCGACGCCCACGACATGGCTGTCCGCCGCCACAAGGCTGCGGATCGTGCCGAAGGTATCATCCGGCGAGCAGTCGTTCACCAGAATGACCTCGTAGTCATACTGCGGCAGGGTCTGCATGGTGGCGGCGATCTCCGCCACTACGCCCCCCACGGTGTGCTGGGAGCGATAGCACGGGATCACGTAAGATATTTTCTGCATAGCTGTGTACTTCCTTCTGCGCTCACGGGCGCTTATAGATCACCAGATCCTCGGTGGAGACGACCTGCTGCCAGTTCTCGGCCAGCAGACGGGCGGCAACGCGGGTGTCGTGGCCGCACATCACGTAGCGGGAGGAAATCGGGTTTTCCTCGTCCCAGAGGTAGCTGTTTTTATCAAACTCAATGCCCATACCGTCCGGCACGGCGTAGAGGTAGCCGTGGAACACCCCGTCGTCATAGGCGTAGGCCAGCGTGTGGTCCCAGGGGTCGGCCCCGGCGTCCTGCACGCTGGCGGTCAGGGCGGCCTCGACGGTCTGCATCTGGGCGGCCATTTCGGCGTTTTTCTCGGGCAGGCTGCCGCGCTGGAAGTTCATCGGCAGCAGCAGGACGACGAGCACCGGCAGCCAGACGGCGGCGGGCGCGGCGTCCTCGACAACGACGGCCCCCAGCAGCAGGATGGCCAGCAGCATCATGTGGCGCGGGTCGATGTTGTACATGAACAGCAGCACCAGCGCAATGACCGCGCTGCAAAACAGCGCACAGCCCTTGAGCACCAGCGGGCGGCCTTTGTGCTTATCCCAGACAAGGCAGACCACCGCGACGAGCACAACGGCCAAAAACGTCACACAGCCGCCGCCGATATAGGTCGTCTCACCGTGGAGTGTGGGCAGAATATCGTCCCGCCAGGCCGCGTGCAGCAGGGCCGCGGCGCGGGCGCACTCATAGCGGACCGCCGCCACGGGATGGAGCTGCAATAACAGACGGATGCCGTCAAAGTCCATGCCGCCGTCGCTGAAATAGGGCGCAGCGAGCTTGGCCATGGCGAACAGCGAAACCGCGAACCCGCCCGCCGCCGTGCCCAAACAGGCCGCGCGGCGGCGCTTATTCTGCCAGACCGCCGTGAGCGGGAACACCCAGAACAGCAGCGCGTAGGGGCGGAAGATCGTTTCCACCGCGCAGGCCGCGGCACAGGCAATCAGCCAGCCAGTCTTGCCGCTGCGGTGCAGGGCCGCCGCCGTGCCGACGATGAGGAGCGCCAGCATATAGTGCATGGCCTCCGACGCGCCGCTGACGCAGGAGCGAAGCGGCAGCATGATGCTGAACAGTGCGCCGCACAGCGCGATGCACTGCCAGTAATTCAGCCGCGCGCAGCGGGCAAACACCGCGATACCCACGGCAATCAGCAGCAAATTGCACCACAGCACGACGTTTACGCTGGCACCGAACAGCAGACCCGGCAGCGCGTAGGCCCAAATCAGCAGCGGGCCCCAGGTACCGTAGCGGCCAATATCCGCGGTGGATTCCTGATAGCCGAAGTACCCCTGCGGCCCGCCGTGGGTCAGCACGCTGACGACCTGGCGGTTATAGAGCGCCTCGTCGTTGTTCATCGTGGTGGGCAGCCAGACCTCATTCAGCGGCGTGCGGTAGCACAAAAAGTAAAAGCCCGCAAGGAACACGACTGCCCCCAACACGCAGAGCAGCGCATTGGGGGTCTTTTGCAGGCAGGTTCGGATTTTCTGCATCGGTCTTTTCACGTCAGTTCTCCGCCAGCTTGGCCATAAAGACGACGTCGCGGTAGGCTCCGTCCAGCAGCTCCATATCGCGGAAAACACCCTCCTGCACAAAGCCAGCCTTTTCATAGCTGCGGCGGGCGGCGGCATTTTCGGCCAGCACGCGCAGGCTGATGCGGTGCAGGTGCAGCGTATCAACGCCGAATTGTGTGAACAGGCGGGCCGTCTCGGTGCCAAGGCCCTTGCCGCGGGCGCTTTCCTCACCGATGAAGATGCCGTACTCGGCGCTGCGGTTGTGGTTGTCAATATCGCGGTAATAGACCGACCCGACGGGCTTGCCGTCGGCGTTGTCGAGGATGATATACTGCACGACCTGACCGGTGGCGACCTTCGTCGCCAGCCAGCTGCGGTGCATCTCCGGCGTGAAGGTCTGGCGGAAGATGAAGTTCTGCACGACAGACGGCGTGTTGCGCCACTTGACGATAAGGTCCGTGTCGGCGTCGGTGATGGGGCGCAGCGTGACCGCCGTGCCGGTCAGGACGGGGAGAGTGGGTGTGTTCATGGGTTTACCTCGTTGTTTTGGGCAGACGGCCCGGGCGGATATGGAATCCGCCCCTACGGTGCGGGGGGCGATGCTTGCATCGACCCACAGCTATAGGACGGACGCCTGTGGGAAGGCCGCGGGCCGGGCATGCCCGGCCCCTACATTGTGCCGTGCTCGTACAGCACGCCCCTGTCGCTCTCGTACAGCACCGTCCAGCCGTCGGCTTGTAAGCGGGCGGCGGTGGGGGTGTCGGCGGCGGTCAGGACGTAGCGGGAATGAATCTCATGGGCCGGGTCGGTCAGGTAGGCGGCCTCGTCAAACTGGATGCCCATGCCGTCCGGCACGCCGTAGAGCAAACCGCAGTGTACGGGGTCGCCAAAGGCGTAGGCCACGGTGCTGTCCCAGGGGTCGGCGCTCGTCACAGCGGACCGGCTCTCGGTCAGCGCGGCCTCGATTTGCTGCACCGCGGCGTCCCATTCGGCGCTGTAGCGCGGCATGGTGAAGCCGTCCGCCAGATTCAGCACGCCGAGCGCGGCCAGCACCAGCGCGGCGGCTGCCGTGCCCGCGGCGGGGCGGGCGTCCTCCACAAGGAGCGCCGCCAGCAGCAGCACATCCAGTACAAGCGTATGGCGGGAACCCTCAACGGGGCGGTACATCAGCAGCAGCGCCAGAAAGACGATGACCGCAGCCACGGCAGCGCAGCCCTTCCAGAACACGGGCCGCCCGGCGCGGGCATCCACGATCAGGCAGACCAGCGTCACGCCCAGCAGCAAGAAAAACAGCAGGTACTGTCCCCCGCTGCGGTTTGCCAGCTGGTCGGCCAGCATTTCGGCCACGGTGCGCAGGGCGTCCAGCAGCTTGTGCGCCACGTCCCTGACGGCGGAGACCACCTGCCCGCGGGCCAGCTCCTGCAGCGGGCTTACATCGACATTGGTAAAGAAGTAGGGCGCGTAGAATTTGGACATCAGCACGAGCGTGCCGCCCAAGGAAACCGTCCCGCCCGCCACGCAGACAGCGATGCGGCGGCGGTCCTGCCGGCACAGCGCCAGCGGGAACAGCCAGAGCACGGCCTCATAGGGGCGCACGAGCGTGGCCACGGCGCACAGCACACACAGCCCCGCCCACGCGGCGCGGCTTTTGTCCCGCCGCGCCAGAATGCCGCAGCCCAGCACCACCAGCATGAGCGCATAGTGCAGCGGCTCCTGCATGGCGGAGAACACATAGCGGATCGGCGCGTTCATGGCGGCCAGCGCCGCGGCAAAGGCCAGCTGGCGCTTCCAGCCAAGCCGTGCGGTCCGGGCGAAAAACGTCCAGCCCAGCACGACGAACAGCAGGTTGCACCACAAAAAGGCATTCTGCCCGCGCAAAAGCAGCCCCGGCAGCGCATAGACCAGAAAAACCGCCGGCCCCCACGCGGCGTAGGTGCCGACGGCGGCGTGCGACTCATTGAAGCCGAAGTACCCCTGCGGCGCGCCGTACTGCACGGCGGCGGCCAGCTGCTTGCTGTAGATGACCTCGTCGCTCCAGGAGCTGACCGGCAGGAAGATCTCCGTCACCGGCACCCTGTAGACGACCAGCTCATACGCCAGCAGGAACACCAGCGCGGCGGCAGCGGTGCAGAGTGTGTGCGCCCAGCCGGGCAGGGCCTTACTGCGCATAAAATTCCAGGACCTTGGCAATGACCTTATTGCGGTCTGCCTCGGTCAGGCCGTAGTACATCGGCAGGCGGACGAGGCGCTCGCTCTCGGCGGTGGTGTAGACGTCCGCGCCGTCAAAGCGGCCAAACTTCTCGCCCGCCGGGGCGGAGTGCAGCGGGATATAATGGAACACGGCCAGAATATCGTTTGCCTTCAGGTGGCGGATCAGCGCGGTGCGCTCCTCCAGATCCCTGCATTTCAGGTAGAACATGTGGGCGTTGTGCACGCAGTCCGCCGGGATGGTGGGCAGCTCGACCCTGCCCGCGTCGGCCAGCGGCCGGAAGGCATCGTGGTAGGCGTTCCAGGTCGCCATGCGGTTGTCGTTGATCTCGTCGGCGTGGAGCAGCTGCGCCCACAGATAGGCGGCGTTCAGCTCACTGGGCAGGTAGCTGTCGCCAAAATCGACCCATGTGTATTTGTCCACCTGACCGCGGAAGAACTTGGCGCGGTTCGTGCCCTTCTCGCGCAGGATCTCCGCGCGCTCATTGTACGCGGGATTGTTGATGACGAGTGCGCCGCCCTCGCCCATCGAGTAGTTCTTTGTCTCGTGGAAGGAGTAGCAGCCGAAATCACCGATGGTGCCCAGTGCCTTGCCCTTGTAGCTGCTCATAACGCCCTGCGCCGCGTCCTCGACGACCTTGAGGTCATGGCGGCGGGCAATGTCCATGATGGTGTCCATTTCACAGGCGACACCGGCGTAGTGCATGGCGATGATGACCCGCGTCTTATCGGTGATGGCCTGCTCGATCTTCGTCTCGTCGATGTTCATCGTATCGGGGCGGATGTCCACAAAAACGAGCTTCGCCCCGGCCAGCACAGCGGCGGTGGCGGTGCTGGAGAAGGTGAAGCTGGGCAGAATGACCTCGTCACCGGGGTGAATATCGCACAGCAGCATGGCCATGTCAAGCGCCGTAGTGCCGCTGGTGGTCAGCAGGACCTTCTGGGCGTGGAAGCGCTCCTCCAACCAGGCGTTGCACTGCTTGGTAAAGGCGCCGTCGCCGCAGATTTTATGAGAGTCGATGGCCTGCTTGACGTAGTCGAGCTCGTCGCCCACGCAGGGCGGTACGTTAAAAGGGATCATAGTAAAAGCCTTCCTTCCGGCTGAATTTTTATAATCGTATTTAGTATAACACAGTTTGCGGTATTTGTCACTTTATCGCGGAACAGATTTGCGCAAAATCGCCTTATTTTTTTATGCGCGCGTCGTTGTAGGCGCGGATCATAATGGCCGCAAACCAGAGCATGACGACGCTGAACACCACAAAGCTGACGGCAGCGACGGAGGTCAGCGACGGGATAAAGTGCGTGACGGTGTAGACGGCCAGCGGCACGGCGGCAATGTACGGCATTTTGCTTTGCTGCCGCCCTGCCAGCCGCACCAGCACGAGCGCCGCGCCCCAGAACAGCCACAGGTCTGCCGCGCGCAGCGCCGGGGCCAGCCGTGCCCACGCCCCGCCGGTCTGGCTGCCGCAGAGGATCAGCTCCAGCACAAGCCCCGCCGCGCCGAACACGGTGGGCAGCCGGGTTTTGGAGGCCAGCAGCAGATAGCCCACAAGGGCCAGCACGGTGAGCGAGACCTCCTGTATGGCGGCATTTTCCGGCACGGCCAGCAGGGCGCGCCCCGCCGCCGCCACACCGACGAGCAGGTAAGCCAGAGCGGTTTTATTGCGTTTGTCCATGAATGTTATTCTCCTGTTTCTTGCGATTGTTCGCGGGATACCCCTCTTGGCCCCCTCTGCGAGGGGGCTGCCGCCGCATCGGCTGGGGGAGAGAGGTTTGCGGCAGCCCGAAATATTTCGGGCAATGGCACAGTTCTCTCCCTCCGGCCCTGCGGGGCCACCGCTCCCCTTCTGGCGCTGCGCGCCACCTCCCCCGTCCCGGGGGAGTCTGTCTCGCAGAGGGAGGCAAGTATCCGTGCATTCAAATTTAATTTTTATTATACCTCTTTTATAACCCCCTTGCAAGCGCTGGCGCGGCGGCGTATAATGGGGATGTTTATACAAGAAAATGTGCGTTTTTTGTATAAAGCTACATCAATAAGCGAGGTTTTGGGATATGGAGTTTTCTCGTCGTCTGGACCTGTTCGGGCCGGAGATTTTCGCGGCGCTCAACGACAAAAAGGTCGCGTTGGAGGCCGAGGGCCGTCATCTTTACAATTTAAGCGTCGGCACGCCGGATTTTGCACCGGCAGACTACCTGAAGCAGGCGCTCATCGACGCCGCGCAGGACAACGAAAACTGGAAGTACAGCCTGCGCGACCTGCCCGAGATGCTGGAGGCTGTCTGCGGCTACTACAAACGCCGCTTTAACGTGGACACCATCACCCCCGACGAGGTCATGAGCTTCTCCGGCAGCCAGGACGGCATCGGCCATCTGGGCCTGGCGCTCTGCAACGACGGCGATCTGGTGCTGCTGCCCGACCCCTGCTACCCCGTCTTTATGACCGGCTCCAAGCTGGGCGGTGCCGAGCCGTGGTACTACAAGCTGACGAAGGAGAACCACTTCCTGCCCGACGTCACCTCCATCCCGGAGGACGTGGCCCGCAGGGCCAAGCTCATGCTGGTCAGCCTGCCCGCCAACCCTGTTGGCAGCATCGGCACGCCGGAGCTCTACGCCGAAATCGTCAATTTCTGCCGTAAGTACGACATTCTGCTGGTGCATGACAACGCCTACAGCGATATTATCTTTGACGGTGCCCACGGCGGCAGCATCTTCAACACGCCGTGTGCCGGGGAATGCGCGGTGGAGTTCTTCTCTTTGAGCAAGAGCTTCAACGTCACGGGCGCACGCATCAGCTTTTTGGTGGGGCGGCGCGATGTCATCGCCGCCTGCAAAAAGCTGCGCACCCAGATCGATTTCGGTATGTTCCTGCCCATTCAGAAGGTCGCCATCGCTGCCCTGACCGGCCCGCTGGACGGCGTGCGGCACCAGTGCGGCGAGTACCAGCGCCGCCGCGACGCCCTGTGCGGCGGTCTGCGCGGCATCGGCTGGAATGTGCCCGACAGCCACGGCAGCATGTTTGTCTGGGCCCCGGTGCCCGCCGGGTACAAGACGAGCATGGAATTCTGCCTGGCCCTGATCGACAAGGCCGGCGTCATCTGCACCCCCGGCTCGAGCTTTGGCCCGAGCGGCGAGGGTTACGTCCGTTTTGCCCTGACGATGCCCGTTGAGAAGATTGGCGAGGCCGTACAGGCGATCAAAAACAGCGGCATCCTGGGGTAATTTGCCCGCTTTTTAAGGCGGCTGGGGGGTGCGCTGTGTTTGCCCGCCGGGCACACGCGGCAGCCGCAGACCCTCCGAACCGATGCAGGCATCGTCCCCTACAGCGTAGGGGCGGATTCCATATCCGCCCCGGCAGAGCCATCCTTCCTAATAAAGAGCACCGCCGATCCGGGTCACGGGTCGGCGGTGCTTTTTTGAACAAATCATTGATTACTGTGCATTTTCACGCAGGGCGGCACGCATTTCCTTCTGGATGGCAGGGGTCGTTTCCACCTTCTGCATCAGGGCCGCGATCAGCTCGGGCAGCTGCTTTGCGGGCAGCTGCTCTGCAATGACCGAGGCCAGGTACTCAGCGTGGGACATGGCAGGCTCAAACGTGCGGGCATAGGTCTTACCGCTGCGCACGAAGCCAACCTCCCGCAGAACACCCTTCTCCATCAGGCTGTTCAGCATCGAAAAAATCGAGCGTTCCTTCCATTTACGGTCAACACAGGTTTTCACGACTTCCGTCTGTGCCATCGCGTGATCCGCCTGCCAAAAAATTTCCATGATCTGTTGTTCGCTTTTTGTCAGATGCACGTTGGTATACCTCGCTTTAAAAAATGTCTACACTCCTATAGTATCCGCTTGTCAGCAAAATGTCAATGAGTTTCCGAAAATTTTTTCAAGTTTTTCTGGTTATTTCATAACAGTTTACAAATCTGGCACATTTAGCGGGCAGCTTCGTGTATTTTCCGATTTATGTCATAGATTCGACAGTTTACAAATGTGTGGCATATATGTGGCGCGTTCTGCCGCATCATGCCACACATTTGCCGCAAATGGCATTTCGTGTACCCCCCCCCGTCATTTTTTCGTTGATTTCATCCTCTTTGCACCGTTCCTGTCATTCCGCCGGCCACCGGCCGCGCAGGTACTCGAGCGCGCGCTTTTCCAGCCGCGAAACATAACTGCGGCTGATGTGCAGCGCCTGCGCCGTCTGCTGCTGGGTCTTGGGCGCACCGTCAAATCCATACCGCTGCCGCATAATAGCGCGTTCCCGGGCGGGCAGAGCGTCCACCAGAGCGCGCAGCCGGGCGGCGTCGGCGCGGCTCTCGCAGCCGGCCTCCATGTCGGCTTCATCGGGCAGGGTGTCCGCCAGCGTCAGCTGCCCGTCCGCCTCGAGCGGCTCCTGCAGCGACAGCGTCACTCCCGTCCGCCGCCCCCGCCGCAGATCCATGCGGAGTTCATTCTCAATACATCTGCTCGCATAGCTGGCAAAGCGCTTGCCTTTGGCGGGGTCAAAGGTATCCACCGCCTTGATAAGCCCAATCGTGCCGATGGAGATCATGTCGTCCTGTGCGCTGTTCCCGGCATAGTATTTTTTGCAGATATGCGCGACGAGCCGCAGATTGTGGCGGATCAGCGTATCCCGCGCCTGTGCGGCGGCTGCCCCGCCCTTTTGCAGATCGGCAAAGGCCGCGCGCTCCCTGTCCGGCGGGAGCGGACGCGGGAAGGACCCGCTTTCGAGATGCAGCGCCAGATACAGAATATGCCCTGCCGCCGCCTGCAAAAACAAACCAAAAATGCCCAGCATACACACCACCTCGCGGAAGTGTATGCCGGGCATGGAAATTCTATTCTGTCTTTTGGGTGGCGAACGCCGGGTTGACGGCGCGGGTCTCCTTGCCGCAGACGGTTTGGCGCTGTGCAAAGGCGCGGCGCACGTCGGCGGGGACGTCCATATGGGCGATGAGGCCTTTTTCTTTACAGCGCAAACTGCACCGCGCAGAAGGCGGCGTAGATCGCCAGGAGCAGGATACCCTGGGCGCGGTTCAGCTTGCCCTTGACGAGGGCGGGGACCGTCAGGATCAGCATGACGGCCAGCATGACCGGCAGATCCAGCACAAGGCTGGAATTGATGCCGAACAGCGTGGCGCTCTGCGGGATGGTGAAGGGTGCCAGCGTGATCGACATGCCGCTGACCAGCACAAGGTTAAAGACATTCGCACCGACGATGTTGCCCAGCGACAGGTCGCTGTGGCCCTTGACCAGCGAGGTGATGGCCGTGACCAGCTCGGGCAGCGAGGTGCCGAGCGCGACAAACGTCAGGGCGATGACGCTCTCGGGCACGCCGAGGGCCTGCGCGATCAGGGTGCCGTTGTCCACGAGCAGGTTTGCGCCGACGGCGATCAGCACCGCGCCCAGCACAAGCAGGATCAGCGTCTTGGCGAGGGGCATTTCCTCCTCCTCGGACGCCTCTTGCTCACCGGCGGGGGTGTTTTTCATCTGCAGCACGTTGGCAGCCATGTACGCCACAAACACTGCCAGCATGATGATGCCCATGACGCGGGTGAATCTGCCGAAAACATAGGCCGCAATGCAGTAGATGGCCGCCGCCGCGAAGAAGAAGGCGACGGGGGTTTTCAGCGTTTTGGGGTCTACCCTGCCGGGGCGCACCGCAATCGTGATGGCCGCGATCAGTGCCGCATTGCAGATGACCGAGCCGATGGCGTTGCCGTAGGCGATCTCGCCATGGCCGGACAGCGCGGACATCGTGGAGACCATGACCTCCGGCAGCGTCGTGCCGATGGAGACCACCGTCGCGCCGATGAGCAGCTCCGGCAGGTGGAAGCGGCGGGCCAGTGAGGACGCGCCGTCAACGAACCAGTCGCCGCCCTTGATCAGGAACAACAGACCGACAATAAAAAGCAGCACAGGGATGAGCATATTGATTCCTCCGTTAAAAATGCACGTTATGTGTCGGAAATTATATTATACCACGGCAGTCCGGGCGCCGTCAAACGGGGCGGGGTTTAAAATGTAAAAACGCAGCCTTTCGCGCGCATGGCTTCCCCCCGGAGGGGGAAGCTGTCAGTGGCCCCGACCACTGACTGATGAGGGTCGACCTTGCAGATGCTGCCCGTTTACAGGCTGCTGCCGTGCACACGCCCCTCATCCGGCCCTGCGGGCCACCTTCCCCCGCGGGGGAAGCAAAAAGCCCCCAATTCTTGCACACTTTCCCGCGTTGTGTCCTGCCAACACAAACACAAAACCCCGCAGGGGATACCTGCGGGGCTCTGTGCATAGAGGGGTGGGAAAGTATATAAAGGTCAGTGAATGTCTTGATTGATTACAAATATCATTATAGCAAGTTTTCTTAAAATGTCAAATGTCAGACTTGCATTTTGGTTTTCAAAAGATTATAATAAAGTCATTCCTACTTAATTTTATTTAGCAAGCGCACAAAAAAGCATACTTTTCCAATTTTGTTAAAGATAACAGTGATTGTATACTTCACTTTATTTTTTTGTGCGCATTACACAAAACAATGACAAGGAGTCAATCCATGGACGATTTGGACCACAAAATCCTACAACTGCTGGCGGAAAATGCGCGTATGCCCGTTAAGGACATCGCCCAGCGGGTCAGCCTGACCAGTCCCGCCGTATCCAGCCGCATCCACCGCCTGGAGCAGGAGGGGGTCATCGGCGGGTACACTGTCGTGCTGCGCCACCCCGACGCGCCCGCCCGGGTCGAGGCGCTGATCTCGGTACTGGTGGACGCAGCGACCCGCGCGAGCTTTCTGACCATGATCGAGCAGGAGCCGCAGGTCTTGCAGTGCTTCCGCGTGACAGGCAGCTACAACTTTATAATTAAGGTAAGCTGCACCGACATTGACGCGCTGGAGCACCTGCTGACCAAGATGCAGAAGATGGGCTCCACCAACACCCAGATCATCCTGAACACCCAGCTGGACCGCGGTCTGGCATTCGACGAATAAGCGAGGTTTTTATGGCACATTTTTGCAAAAACTGCGGTCTGCTGACTGCCCCGTACGACGAGCGGTGCCCCAAGTGCGGCGCACCGCTGCCGCATATCCCGATGGGCGAGGCTCTGTTGGAGTCGATGCGTCAGTCCCCGGAGGGTACCGTTCAGACCGGCGAGCCGCTGTACGAGCAGGACCTGGAGGAGGACCGCATCGACGCCATGAGCCAGAGCGCGACGACGGCGGCCATGCTGCTGTTCGCCATCCCCATCGCCGGGTTTGTGCTGGCGGTGGTGTGGAGCTTTGGCGGCACGCAGGACCCTGCCCGCAGGCGGCTGGCCCGGGCGTACCTGATCCGTGCGCTGGTCGTGGCGGGGCTGGTCATCCTGTTTGTGGCTGTGGCCGCGATGGTGTTTACCGCCGCGCTGCACAGCCAGCTGGCCTACTACTATTACCGTTGAGGAGGCGCCATGAAAGCATCTGTCATCATCCCGAACCTGAACGGCGCGGGCTGGCTGCGGGATTCCATCGAGTCCGTCTGGGCGCAGACCGAGCAGGATTTTGAGCTGATCGTCATCGACAACGGCTCCACCGACGAGAGCCTGGACATCGCCCGCAGCTACTGCGGGCGGGACCGCTACACTTTAATTGAGAACGCCGGGAACACCGGCTTTTCCCATGCGGTGAACCAGGGCATTGCGATTGCCAAAGGCGAATACATGGCGTTGTTCAACAACGACGCCTTTGCGGAGCCGGATTGGCTGGCGGAGCTGATCAAAACCGCCGACGCCGACCCGAAAATTTTTGCGGTCAGCAGCCTGATGCTGCGCTACTATGAGCCGGAGCTGGCCGACGACGCGGGCGACTACGTCACGATCCTGGGCTTTGCCTGCAAGCGCGGCGACGGCTTAAAGGCCAGCCGCTATACAAAGCCCTGCCGTGTGTTCAGCGCGTGCGGCGGCGCGGCGCTCTACCGCAAGTCGATTCTGGACGAGATCGGCGTGTTTGACGAGCTGTTTTTTGCCTATTACGAGGACGTCGATTTGAGCTGGCGTGCGAACAATTTCGGCTACAGGAACGTCTATTGCCCCACGGCCCGCTGCCGCCACATCTGCGGCGCGACCACCGGCGCGGTGCGCTACAACCCGTTTAAGAGCATCCAGAGCGGGCGCAACAGCATTCTGCTGCCCTACAAGAACCAGCCGATTTTGATGTTGGCTTTGAATTTTATCCCGATGCTGCTGGGGTATCTGCTCAAAGTGCTTATGTTCCGGCTGCGCGGCTTCGGCGGGGATTACGCGAAGGGCTTCCGCGAGGCGTGGGCGGCGCTGTCGAAGATAAACAAACCGAAATTCAAGTGGCGGAACCTGCCCAATTATGTCTGGGTGGAGTGCAGTCTGATTGCCGGGCTGTTCAAGTACATTGTGTACCGCGTGCAGCGGGCGTTGAAGATCACGTGATGGGGGGGCTTGCCTTTCATTTTGCTGCGCTGTAGGGGCCGGGCATGCCCGGCCTGGTGCTTTCCCGGGAGGCTGGTGCTAACGGGTAACGGCAAGAAGCCCCTCCGGCCATCGCTGCGCTCGGCCACCTCCCCTGTGAGGGGAGGCTGTAAAAGGCTCCTCGCATTGCGGGAAGCTGGCCGAGCCTGCGAGGCCTGAGGGGCTTTGAACCTTTCCGCAGACTCCCTTTTCTCTTACTTTCTTCGAGAAGAAAGTAAGCAAAGAAGCTTTACATATTTTACCCAAAAAGCACCTGCTGGCCGGTCACACGCATACCGGTCAGCAGGTGCTTTTATTTTACTTGTTTAGAATTTCTTTGGTTCTTTCTTTGCAAAGAAAGAACATCTCTCGTTTAATCCTCATCCGCAAAGTTGCCCAATGCCTTTGCCTGCTCGATGACCTTGTTCTCGAGCATCTGCGGCAGGGTCTCATACCGGACGAACTCGAACGTGAAGTAGCCACGGCCCTGGGTCAGCTGGCGCAGGAAAGTGGTGAAGTCCTGCATCTCGGCCACGGGGACCTCGGCCTCGACGACCTGCAGGCCGTCGTCATCGGGGTTCATGCCCAGCACGCGGCCGCGGCGCTTCGTGACCTCGCCCATAATATCGCCGGTGTTGTCGGCGGGGACGTGGGCTTTCAATGCGCCGATGGGCTCAAGCAGGACGGGGCCGGCCTCGGGGATGGCGGCCTTATACGCGAGTTTGGCGGCCATAATGAACGCCATTTCGCTGGAATCAACAGGGTGGTAGCTGCCGTCCAGCAGCGTGGCCTTCATGCCGACCATCGGGTAACCGGCCAGCACGCCGTGCTCGGCGGCCTGACGGACGCCCTTCTCGACTGCCGGGAAGAAGTTCTTCGGCACGCTGCCGCCGAACACGTTCTCGGCAAACTCGATGCCCTCGCCCTCGATGGGCTCGAACTGAATCCAGACGTCGCCGAACTGGCCGTGACCGCCGGTCTGCTTCTTGTGGCGGCCCTGCGCCTTGCAGCTCTTGCGGATGGACTCGCGGTACGGCACGCGCGGATTCTCGAGCGTGATCTCGACGCCGAACTTATTCTTCAGCTTGGCCAGCGCGACCTCCAGATGCTGGGTGCCCAGACCGCTGATGATCTGCTGCTTCGTCTCGGGGTCGACTACGAACCGGATGGCGGGGTCCTCCTCGATCAGGCGGGCCAGCGCGCTGCCGACCTTACCCTCGTCGCCCTTCTTGGCGACCTTTACGGCCATGCGGTAGCTGCTGATGGGGTACACAGGTGCGGGCAGCGCCACGACGCGGGCGGGGTCGCACAGGGTATCGCCGGTCTTGGCGGTGGCCAGCTTGGCAACGGCGCCGATGTCACCGGCGGCGATTTCGGGCGTGTCGGTCTGCTTTTTGCCGCAGACGGTCAGCGTCTTGCCCAGGCGCTCCGGCTGGCCGGTGCGGGCGTTGACGGCGTTGCTCGTCGCGGTCAGCTTGCCGGACAGCACCTTAATAAAGCTCAGCTTGCCGACAAACGGGTCGGCCACAGTCTTAAAGACGTAGGCGCACAGCGGGGCGGCGGGGTCGGCGGTGATCTCCACCGGCTCGCCGCCAGACTCGCCCACGGCGGACGCAGTGTCCGCGCCGGGCAGCAGCACGTTCATGTTGTAGAGCAGCATATCCAGCGCCTGCGCGTTGACCGCGGAGCCGCAGAACACGGGCGTGATCTGGCCGCTGCGCACGCCGGAGGCCATGCCCTGGACGATCTCCTCTGTGGTGAAAGCCTCACCCTCGAAGAACTTCTCCATCAAAGCCTCGTCGGTCTCGGCGATGGCCTCGCTCATGGCCTGGATCAGGCCCTCAAAGCGGTGGCCGATGTCGGGCAGGTCAATCTGGACCTGCTTGCCGCCTTCGTATTTGAAGGCCTTCTGGCTGAACAGGTTGATGTAGGCGACGGTGCCGTCGTCCAGACGGACGGGCACGACGCAGGGGCAGACACTGGGGCCGAACTTGATCTTCATCTGCTCCAGAATCTTAAAGTAGTCGGCGTTTTCCAAATCAGCCTTGGTGACAAAGATCATCCGCGCCTTGTTATTTTTCAGCGCCAGCTGGTACGCCTTCTCGGCACCGACGGTCACGCCGGAACGCCCGGACACACAGATCAGCACGCTCTCGGCGGCCATGATGCCCTCGGCAGCACCGGTCTCAAAATCAAACAGACCCGGTGCGTCGATCAGGTTGTACTTGATGCCCTCGTACTCGACGGGGACAACGCTCGAGTTGAGCGATGCCTTGCGGCGGATCTCCTCGGGGTCAAAGTCGCTGGCGGTGGTGCCGTCCTCGACACGGCCCATACGCTCGGTTGCGCCGCTCATGTACAGCAGTGCCTCGGTCAGCGTCGTTTTGCCGCAGCCGGCGTGGCCGGCCACCAGAATGTTGCGGATGTCTTTGCTTGCGTAGCCCATGGATCGTCAAACCTCTTTTCGCGCCGGGGCTGCTTCCGGCAGCCCTGCGGCGTAGAATTTCATTGCGGCGCAGTGATTTTTGAACACTCCCGCCTGTTTGATACTACTTTACCACATTGTTGTGGAAATTTAAACAGTTTTTTCGGATTTTTTGTAAAAATTTTTAGGCAAAAGATTGTGGAAAGTGTAAAAAATCGTTCCTCGACATACAGCGAGTGTAGGGGCGAGCATTGCTCGCCCGCCAACTTGGCGCAGCATCGTCTTTTCGGGGAAATTTATCACAGGGCAAACGGGCACGGGCGGGCAATGCCCGCCCCTACCAATCGTTTCTTTGCCGGTCCGTGCAGCAAAAAAGCCGCACAGCTTTCACTGTACGGCTTAACGGCTCACTTATTTTTCCTTCTTCGCCGTCTTTTTGCGGCGGCGGACGCGCCCGCTGTCGGCTTTGGCCTCGGGAACATAGAGGCTATAGCTCAACAGGTAGCGGCCATGGGCAGGGATGCGGTAGAACGCGGCCTTGATGCGCTCCAGCGGTCCGGTGCCGCTCTCGGCGGTGCTGCCGCTCAGCATAACAACATACTGCATATCGGTGTAGCGGGCGGCCACATCGCACTGGCGCAGATTCGTGCGGATCAGATCGCCCAGCTGCTCCACCATCAGAGCGGTCTCGGCAGCATCGGTGTTCTGACTGGGAGCCACGGTCAGGATCGCCAGGAATACCTGCAGACCGTAGCGGATCTGCACGCCGCGCTGTACGCGGTAAATTTCCTTGAACGTCTCAAAGTCGCAGATACAGGCCCCCGTGTCCTCGGTATCCGGCAGAGCCGAGATCAGCTTGGAGACCTCGCTCTCCATATTGCGGTCTGCCTGGCGCATCTGGCGGTAGGCAGAGCCTGCGCGGCCCGGCTCAATGGCATGATGCAGGCAGCCCATGGCGCTGCCGCGGCGTGCCAGATCCTCCGCCTCCTCGTGGCGGCCCAGCGTCTCCAGCGCGACGATCTTTTCCAGATAAAGGCGCTCCTCGTAGGGGTCCAGCTTCAGCGCGCGGGTACACAGCGTAACGATGCGGGTGCTCTCGCCCCATTTTTTGCAGAGCTCCAGCAGGTTTAAAATGGCTGTGCGGTACTGCCCGTGCAGACGCACGCTGACGCTTTCGACCCACGGCTCGGACGCAGACTGCGGCAGCAGGCGTCCGTCATACAGGTTGACAATCTGTTCATAAATGCGGCTGCGCTTCTCGGCGTCGCTCTCCTTGCGAGCCAGCTCCGACAGGTCGTTGACCTCAAACACATCCACATTGCAGTCCAGATGGGGGTTCCACTGGTAGTAGCCGCGGCTGGTCACGATGCAGTCCTTCATCTCATCCAGACCCTCCGCGTCGATCATAAGGCGGAAGCGATGCAAGATGGCGCGCAGGGCCATGTCCGGGTTGGTGGACCGCTCCCCTGCCCACAGGGTATCGGTCAATACCTTGTGGGAGACGCGCTCCCCGCGCCGCAAAACGAGATACTGCACCAGCGCCGTTGCCTTGCGGGACTGCGCCAGCTGTGCCAGCACGGGCTTGCCGTTCACACGGATCTCAAAGCCGCCCAGCATTTTGATTTCAATTGTTGCCATCCTTGTCATCCTCTCTGCTCTGATGCCCATGACGTTCCTGCATTTTGTCCGGCACACAGGTATTCATGTTTTAAAGTATAACAAGTCCATTTGAATTTGTCCAGTACATCCGCCGGGATTGTAATAAACTTTTCAAAAATCGTCCCGGAGGGCACCGCTCACGACTCCGACGATGCCTTGCCGTCCCAAGTGCCGGGTTCATACAGGATGACCGGCTCACCGGGCAGCTGCACAATGGCTTTTTGGGTGCACAGCGGCACGATCTGGTTGTTGGCGTCCCGCTTGGCCACAGTCAGCACCACCGTCATAGCCGTAATGCGCGGGGTCTTGGTTTCGTCGCCGTCCTGCGTCCAGCTGCGGGCGTAGAAATGCAGTTCGCTGATGAACAGCCCCATATAGGCATCCCGGGGATAGGCCGTTGTGTAGCCGTAGGCAACGTAGGGCCGTGTGACCGTCTCAGTACCGTCCTCGGCCTTGTCCTCTTTTGTGTGCTGCGGGTTGCCGTAGTGCCCGGCGCCATTCAGTTCATCGCGGTAAAAGCGCATGTGCAGGTAGCCGTTCAGCGCATTGGCCTGATCCGCTGTCAGCAGTGCCGTGCCGTCTGTCTTTGTCAGCGGCGGCACACAGTCCTTGTCGATCAGCTCAACGTGGTTGGGGTAGACGCTGAATTCCAATGCCGTGCCCTCGCTGTAGTCGTTACCCTTGGACGCAAAAACGCTGTCCAAATTATTAAGGTCCGTCGCGCCGTCGGTGAAGCGGATATAGCCGTTCGCCTCGAGCACCTCGCCGCGGATCGTCTCAATGAGCGCATCGGCCAGGTTCTGGGCGCGCGTCTGCTGCTGGATGTCCATGTACGCTTGCGCACTGGGATGTATCAGCGTGACCGCCGCCAGCGTAAAGAGCGCCAGCAGCACCATGCAGACGATCAGCTCCACCAGCGTTGTGCCGTTCTGGTTTTTCAAACGCTGCTTCATGGGTTGGTCGCCCCTTCTGCCTTAGATTTCCTGCTGTAGCGGTAAAACTTGTGTTGTTCCGTCGTTTTTTGGCCGTTTTCCGTAACTTCTGCTCTTGTCTCCACGCTGTCCAGCTCGACGCCTTTCACCGTAAATTCACCGTAATCGCCAAAGGAGAACTCCAGCCCCTCCTGCTCCGTCTTCCAGTCGGGGGCCGCGTTATTGGCCGGGTACAGCCCGGCGCAGAAGGCATAGGCTGTCTCCCGCAGCGACTCGGCCTTTTGGGACATGGCGCGGGCGTACCGCAGCGAGACGACAAACATAGCCGTGAAAAGCATAAGCAGCAGGAACGACACAAGCACTTCCACAATGGTCTCGCCGCGCTGACTTTGTAAAGTATGTTTCATAGCGGGTCACTCCTGTGTTGTGCCGGTGCTCTGTTTGGCACCACGGGTGTAGGTGATGGAATCGGGCTGCTGGCTGATGTCGCAGTGGAACGTCAGGCGGTTGCTGTTGATGTTGTTATCATCAATGGTCACTTCGGGAAGGCTGGGGGCGTAGAACGTCAGTTCGTTAATGCGGTAATACTTTGTTATACCGTCGTTTATTGTGTAATACACCTTGGGGAATATATAGCTTTTTGCCTGGCTGCCGTCGCTGTTGTACTTCACTGTGCGGTCATACGTCCGCGTAAAGGCAAAGCTCTCACCGTTTTTCGTGACTGTCACCGTAATGTCCAGCTGTAAATCGACGATCTCCATGCCTCCACGGCCTTCGCCGCCCTCCCAAGGCGTAATCTCACTAAGCAATGCGCTGGCCGTGTCACTGTTCGCCGTCTGGTTCAGCTTGTCGGCACCGTCGCCCGGGCGGCGGCGCAGTGTTACCGTGATGGCCTCGGCCCCGCCATCAGGCTGGCTGCCTTTCGGTTTCCAGGCGAACTCCTTGGGCTGGGATTCCAAATCATAGATGTCCTTGCCGTAGCTTTGGGAGAACATGAACTGCTCATTGACGAACTTGGCAAAGCTGCTGTCCTTCTTGTTCAGCTCCCCTTCCAGCACGTCGGAAAAGCTGGTTGCCAGCTGGTAGGCTTCCTGTTCCAGCAGCTGGCGGTTGGCATTGGCCGTCAGCACGGAGGCCGCATAGACCAGCGCTGCCGACAGCGCCACAAACAGCGCGCCGATGCAGAGGACCAGTATCATCGAAAGTCCCTGCTCCCCGCGCAGAATGCTGCGTGCCCTGCGGTGCATAATGCCACCTTCTTTCCTGAAATAAAATTACGATGCGTCGCTTTTTTCCGTCTGTTTCGGGGGCGCGGTTTCCGCCGCGTCCGTCTCATCCGGGGCAGCGGCGGTCTCCGGGGTCGCCATGGGCAGTGCCGCACGGGCCCGCATCAGGACCGGGGGCACGCTTGCGGGGGCGCTTTCCGCCGCCGTGCTTTCTGCAGTCTCGGCGGGCGCGACGCTCTCCGCGGAATCCATACTCCGGGCATCCTCCGCCGCATCGGCGGTGTTCGTCTCGTTGACGGGGACCTTGACCGTGCCGGATTCGACGGTCTTACCGTTGTCATCCGAGTGCGCCAGCGTCTGCAGCGTCACACTTGCGGTGAACTTTTGCAGAGCGAGCGAGTCGTCCTGCACCTTTTCCTGCAGCTCGGGCAGGGTGATGCGGTAAACAGGCTCGGCGCCGTCCTCCTGCACCAGTTCCAGCATGGGAACCGTCTGTGCCTTGTAGTACAGCGTACCGCCGTCCTTTTCCACCGTGCCAGTGACGTCATAGGGTTTCTGTTCCCAGCCGATCAGGTTGTTATCTTTGTCGTAGACAGGCTCAACGCTCAGGTCGTACCAGATGCGGGTCTCTTTGGTCTCCGCGTCCACAACGGTGGTCTGCTTCGCAATCTCCGTCGTTTTGCCGTCATAGGTCTTGGTGACGGTTTTGATTTCACCGCGCGGGTGAATCGTGCCGTCGGCGTCCGTCTCGTCCCTGTCGTAGGTCTGCACCGTAATGCTGTAAGGCTGTTTCGTCTTACTATCCAGCGGCGTGACAGTAAAGGTATATCTGTTGGTCAGGTTGCGCACCATGCCGTCGGCCTGGGTGTACTTGTTCACCGCGGTCCACTCCACCGTAAAGCGGCGCAGCTCCAGCGAGGCCTTACCGCGCTCGACGGTAAACTCGGGGTCGTTGTACAGGTTGACTTCCTGCTTGTAAACGGCATTGCCAAGTGCGCGTTCCGGTTCGTCCACGGGGGCGTCCAGCGTGATGGCCGGCAGCTGTGCCTTTGCGGCATCCTGCTGCAGGATGTAGAACCAGTTCGACGCTGTCCTGCCGTCGGTGGGCATAACGCGCACCGCGGGCAGCAGGTATTGTTTTGCATGGTCGGGCGTCAGCGTAAAGCCGTTGCCGTCGGGCACAAAGGTATAGCTGGCGGTGTTGTCGTTGACGCTGGCGCTCCCGCCCACCGTGCGGCTGTCCTTCGGGATGACCAACTCGGCGGCGCCATTGTTCAGCATCTCGTCCAGTTTTTTGGTCAACTCCTGCTGGGCCGTGTACTTGGCCTGTCCGGCGCCTTCGCCCTGCCAAGCCTCGGCCAGTTTGGCAATTTTTGTATAGTTGGCCACATCGCTGAAGATATAGCCGGTAAAGTAGACATTGCCCTGTGCGGCTGCGTTCAGCGTCATGTTGAGCTTGAGGTCGTTCAGGAACGTCTCCTGATTCGGGCTGTTGTTGTCAAAAGCGACGTTGTCAACCACAGGCGCAGCGGCGCGGCTGACGATGGTCTCGGACTGGCTCAACGCGCCGTTCGGGCCGTCAAAGCAATTGCTACCAGCCTTGCAGCGGGCAATGACGCGGAAGCGCAATGCCTTGCCCTGATACTGCTCCAGATCCAGCGTCAGGCTGCCGACGTTGCCCGTGGTGGGCAGCGTCAGCACAGTATTGCCGCCGTCATCGACGACGCACAGGTAATAGTAGCCAATGCGCGCGTCGTCGGACGGCGACCAGCTGACCGTGTAGAGCAGGGCATCCGCATTGTCGGTCTCGCCGTTGACGCGGGTGATGGAGTTCGGCGCGCTGATGCCGGGCAGGCGCTGCTTAACGCTGTAATCCGCCACAGCGGACGCGCCGATTTCATCGGTGTCGGCTGCCGCCACGCGGGTGACCTCGAGCCGGACCTTGTCATAGCGCCAGCTGTCGCTGCCGTTGGCCAGCATGGTATCCACGTTGACAGGCAGGGTAAAGCTGTTGCTGCCGCTGTTCTGAACCTTATCGGCCAGATTTACGCCGTCCTGCAGCGCAATTTGCTCCTGACCGGTCACATTGCCGTCCTTGTCCGTCAACAGGCCGTAGAGCTTGATGCTGTAGGTCGGCGTTTTCGCGTCCATGTCCTCTTGCGTCCAGTTGAACGTATAGGTCAACTCGTTGGTTGCCTCGTCAACTGTTCCTTCGGTGGTTTCCGCCAGCGTCGGGGCTTTCAGAACATTCAGGTTCAGCTGCTTGAAGATGATCTGCGGGGTCGTCTGCGTGGCCTGTATAGCCCATTCCTTGTCATCGGTGTCAACGGTGCGGCTCACGTCGGAGAAGCAGAGCGGCGTCAGATGGGCATAGGTATAGCTGTGCTCGCCCGTGCGGACGATCTCATAGCCGTTCTTCCACCAGATTTCTTTGTCGGTGTCGTTTGTTTCGTTCGCATGGCTGTCAATGGCTGCGGACACTTCCTCCGCCTTGGCATCCCAGCGATACTTCATATCGCCCTTGCCGCTGGTGACGGGCACCGCGACAACGAGGAAGTCGGTGTAGTTCGTCATGGCATCCGACGGCAGGCTGTTCAGGTTGAAGGTGACGGGAGACTTTGTAACAATGCTTTCCCGCGCGGCCAGCGTGATGTACTGGCCGTTCAAAGATACGCCGTTGACTTCGTCATTGCCCAGATATTTTGCCAGCAGCATGACGCGGTAGGTCGGGCTGCCGTGCTCGCTGCTGTCGCTCTTGACCACTGGGGTAAAGCTGAACTTCACGGTTGCTTCAAAGCTCTCCGCTGTCTGGCCGGTGTAGGTCACAAACTCCGTGGTGCCGTCCTGTTTCAGCGTGCCCAGCGGCAGACCGTCCTCGTCCTTGCCGGAGTCACCGTTGTGGTCTCGCCACTGGGACGGGAGATAGGTCTCTGACTTGTACTGGGCCGAGCGCAGATACTTTGTACTGCTGCTGTTGTCCGGGGTTGCCAACGCCGTAAGCGTCAAAGTGCGTTCCAAATTTTGGGTCAGGCGGATGTACTGTTTGCCATTCTGGCTGCTGAAATAATAAGGATGCTTTCCATCGGTCAGCTTGACGGTCCAAGCCTCGTCTGTCGGGTATTCGGCGTAGTTTTTCAGCACCGCGACAACCTCATACTTGAATTCTCTCGATTTTTCATCCGGCGTCTGGCACTGATTCCAGTCAAAGCCGCCGCCCGTTCGCTTTACCAGCCGGAACTCAATCTCCGGTGTAGGCAGGGCGTGCATAAAGGTCTGCACGGCGCTGGTCTGGGAGTTGTCTACCTGCGTCGGGTCGTTGTTGGTGTTGTAGGGCGTTACACGCACGACGAAGTTACCCGTCCATGCTTTATCAGCCACAAAGGTATAGCTGCGCTGGTAGACGTCCGCCTTCAGATAGGGAACTGCATCCGATGCGACTTTACCCGCAGCATCGCAGGGCAGAATTTCAACACGGTAGTAAGCGGCGGGGCTGGCATTCTTGTCGCTGTCGCTCGGCTCGGCCCACGTCACTTCATAACGGCCATAGACGTTGTTGTCCGCGTCCTGCACCTGGCTGGCCTTGACGTCGATTTTTCCCGGCTTGGCTGGCTTGGTGCTGTCCAGCACGTACTTATAGTAGTTCTGGATGACCTCGTCGGTGATGTCGGTAATATCAACGTCTGATTTGTCCGATTTGTCCGTACTGTTCGCGGCTTCGCCGAATTGCAGCATCACAGTCGCTCTCTGGTTGCCGGGATTGTTATCTTGGCTCGCGCCGGTATCATCGAAAATGTAGGCTTTGTTACCGTCGGTCTTGATATAGGCAGAGTTTGGTTCGGCAGGCGGGCCCGCAGGTGTACTACCGCTAATCCACCACAGACTGTACGCTGCGCCGTTCCCATCGTCTGCCAAAGTGGGCAGGAACGCAATATAAGGATAGGTTTTGTCATCGACGTTATAGCCTATGTACAGACGGTGTGCTTTTACTTTTCCCGAGGACGAGTTCCAATCTGTCTCGTTGTAGGCCTTGTCACTTCCTTGCTCATCCGCTTTCTCCCAGTTACCTGTTGTACTATTCGGTTTTACTGTGGTCAGTTTACGGGAATCTTTCTTAAAGAAGCTCTTGCCTGCACTTTCGGAATTTTCAATATAATAGTTACCGTGGCCGGTGACATTCTCGTTTGCGTTCCGCACATAGGCAATAGGATACCAACTTGCACCAACCCCAACCGTGGCAAAGCAGTTTGTGACATTAGTTGCTTTATTCGACCCTCTACCGTCGCCGCGGCTGCCGACAATGCCGACTCTTCTGTCATCACTTCCGGCACACGTAAAGTTTGTATTAAGGTTTCGGCAGCGGTCAATATTTACCGTAACGTTGTCAATTCTTCCTCCATTCCACGGGCCGATCCATGCCAGAATGCCGACTGCCTGCGACGCTGCCTTGATTGCACCGCTATTGACGCAGTCGATGATGTTCAGCGTCATAATATCGGTGACCTTCTTCATCTCGATTTTGCCGATAATGCCCGCACAGTCATTTGCGCCGTTTGAATCATACCAAATCTGACCGTAGTTACGGCAGGAAAGCACATTTGTGGTGCCGCCGGAAATAGGCTGGTCAATAAAGCCGACAATACCGCCGACTGCACCGTAACCGCTGTTTTTGTCGTTCGTGTTTGTTGTGATTTTGCCAAAATTGAAGCATTTCTGCACGGTTCCGCCGTAGTCCAGCCAATAGGCGATCACGCCGCCCACATTGGCCGAGCGGCTGTTGAACACACTGCCGCAGTTGACTACCTTGCTGACAGACCACCGGTCATCGCTGCGGTTCTGCTGCTGGCCAATGACACCGCCCACATGGACAACAACACGATTTTCGCTCTTGTAAATATTTTCATTGTCTGTATCGTCCTTGTTCTTAGACCCATCAAACACGCGCGTAAACCGGCGCACAGCGGCACAGTTTACCACAGTGTCCAGCACGCTTTTGTCTGTGACGTTGGATTCGTTCTGGCCGACAATACCGCCGACGGTGGATGCCGTTGTCGCATTGTCAGAATAGACAAACCACTGGCCGGTGGCGGAAGTGTCGATTGTACCGCGGAGAGAGTTAAAGCCTGCCAGACCGCCCAGATAACCGGCGGCACGGACGGTCTCGCTGTTGTTGCTGCCGCGCAGGGCGACAAGCAGATCATTGGCGGCAAGGCCTGTGTCGCTGTAAACGTTCGTGTAGCCATAGCCCGTCACAGTGTCAACGCCCTTGAGGCCCGCGTAGGTCGTGCCTGTGGTCAGCTCTGCCGCCATGCTGTTGATGCCGGCATTGGCATCTGCCGCATCCAGCCAATTATCAACCTGTGTAACAAGGGCGGGTGTTGCTTTTTCGCCGCTGACCAGCGCTTTTTTGCTGCCGCTGCCCGTGATAGTGCCGTTGTTGGAGCCCGCGACGCCGCCCACAAAGCCGTAACGCGCCGTGATGATGCTGCCCGCATTGCCGCTGCGCTCGGTGGCGACATAGCTGTTGGCGATTTCGTCATTGTTGCGGCCCGCAATGCCGCCCACATGGCTGGCACTGGCGAGCTTTTCGTCTGCGGTCTGGGTCGTGGTGATGTTGCTGATACCGCTGACCTGCAGTTTGATGTATTTGACCTCACAGCCAGTGATTTTGCTGTTGTTCAGACCGGCAATGCCGCCCACCGTGCTGCCGGTGCTGCGTGCACCGTCGGAGACAAGGCCGTCCGCGCCCGCGTCGCCGCCCATCGTGCCGGAATAGGTACACTGCTTCAGGGTACCGTCGTTCTGGCCTGCGACGCCGCCCAAATTTGTATATTTATCAAGATTTTGTGTAAGGTCCAGCAGAACGTCGGTGCTGCTGACCGTGCCGTACTCCGTGGTGCGGCCCACCGCGCCGCCCAGCGTGACGGTATTGGTGCCCGCGCGCAGACCGGCGTCCAGCGCCAGCGCGCCGTTTCCGACCTGACAGCCGGTGACGGCGCCCTCGTTCATGCCCGCAAGGCCGCCAATCGTGACTGCCGGGGTGCTGAACCGCACGTTGGCGTTTGCCGCCAGCTTCACATTGCGGATGGTCGCGTCCTTGCCGTTGTACGCCGCAACAGCGCCGATGCTCTCCGACGTACCGGTGATCGTGCAGTTGCTTACGCTGCTGCTGCTTTCCAGCCCGCTGCCTTGGCCGATGATGCCGAAGTTCGTGGCCGTGACGCCGCCCGCCGTGCCGTTGGCCGCGGTGACGGCGGCGCGGACCTGCACATTCTCAATGGACGCACCGCTGTTATTATTGCCCGCGATGCCGCCCGCCTCGCCGTTGGTGGCGTAGACTGCGGCGGCATTGCCGGACGCATGGCTGCAATAGCTGATCGTGCCGCCCGCGTCGTTCACGCCCGCAATACCGCCCGCATATTTTGTGCTGGCGCGCACCGAGGCACGGTTCTCCACACGGGTGATTTCGGCGCTGTTCGTACCGGCCACGCCACCCGCGTAGTTGGCGGCAGTGACGCTGCCACTGACCGCGCCGGTGGCGTTGTCAGCGCCGTAAATGCTGCCCTTATAGGCGTTATACGTCGTATTGATACCGGCCACACCGCCCGCATAGTCGGCGGCGGTGACACTGCTTTGCAGCTGGCCGGACAGCGAGATATTGCCAACGTTGGCACCGGCCACGCCGCCCGCATACTGGTTGGCCTCCACCGTGCCAGTGCTGTTGTTCTCTGTGCAGATGATGAGGCCCTTGCTTGCCGCAGCGTCACCGCCCAGGTTGACGCCCGCAATGCCGCCGACATAGCTGTCACCGCGCACGGCGCAGCCTTCAGCCGGGTAGGCAGACTGAATAAGACCGCCGTTGACGCCCGCAACGCCGCCCAGATAGGTATACCCGGTTTCACGGTTGCCGAGGGACGCCGCCATGCTGCCGCCGGTGATCGTGCCCTCGTTCCAGCCCGCAAAGCCGCCCGCAGCGCACTTGTGAGCCACTGTGCCGTAGTTTGTGCAGTTTTCCAGCGTTGTGTTGGGTGTGGCATAGCCGATGATACCGCCCGCCAGTGCGCCGCACGCGGTGCCAAAGTCATAGCGGCCATCGGCCAGCGCGTTCAGCGATACGCCGCCTTTAAACGCGCCGTTGTTGGACGGGTTCAGGCCGCCGACGGACAGGGCGTTCTGCGTATCGCCGTTGGTTGCATTTTGAATCGTCAGCTTCGTTTTAGCGTCGTTTGCGCCGACGATGCCGCCGACGTAGATGTCGGCCTGCAGGTTGAGCTCGTTCTGAAAATCGGTCAGGGTGATTGGGGTATCCGTTTCCGTTTCCGCGGCGGTACTGTCGGTCAGCACGCCGGTGCTCTTGTCAATCTTCGGCAGCAGCGCCTCCAGCGTGACCTTTGCGGGCTTGTCCGCCAGCAGACGGTTGTAGCCGATGATGCCGCCCGCGACGGCGTCGGCCTCGACGCGGCCCGAGGCCACATCTGTTTTAAGCGCGCCGCCGTCCGCCACGGTGAAGCTGCCCACCGGCAGGTTGGCGCCGATGACGCCGCCGACAAGCTGCTGACCCGCCACGCGGCTGACCGTCACAGTGGCGGAGGGCAGCGTGGAGGCACAGTTCAGGCCGATCATGCCGCCGACAGCCTTACCCGCCGCCACGATCTGGCCGCTGATGGTCAGGTTCCGGCCGGAGGTGTTGGAGATTTTCGCATTTACATCGTTATAACCGGCCACGCCGCCTACGTAGTTGTTGCCGTACAGGATGGCACCCAGCGTCGGGGTGCTTGTATCCCACGTAACAACGCCGTTTTTGCCGTTGCAGCCCGCGATGCCGCCGACGTAGTCGGCGTAGCCGCCCGCGGAGATGCTCAGCTCCTTTAACAGGTTGATGCGGCGGGTGTCGGTGGCGTTGTCGCCGGACATACGGTTGGCGCAGTTCTGCACGGTGGCTTTGGCAGTCTTGTCATCACTGCCACCCCAGTCGGCATCATTGACGCCGACGATGCCGCCGACGTAGGCCGCGTTCTTTCCAAAGGCCGCGACCAGACCCGTATTGGTCATGCCGCTGATTTTGCTGTTGCTGCCGTTGACCGACACGATGCCGCCGACGTAGCGGTTGCCAAAGACGTCACTGCTGTTCGTATCGTTCTTTTGTATGCCGCTGCCGGTAAAGCCACCGGCCAGACCGCCCACAAACCGGCTGCCGAGCACGTAGCCCTTGCCGGTCTTGCAGCCGTTCAGCACAATTTCCTTGCCGTAGCCGACAAGGCCGCCGACGAAATCGCCCTTGAGGGGGCTGGCGTCGGTCAATGTGCCGGTTTTTTTGTCAAAGCCCGCCTCGACCTGCTCCTTGAGCTGGGTCTCGGTCAGGTCGCTGCGGGTCACGCTTTCGCAGCCTTGCAGGGTCACGCCCCTGCCGTAGCCCGCAATGCCGCCGAAGAACTGCCCCAGCACCAGGCTGCGCGCATCGCCCGCGGTATCGCCCTTATAGTTGGCGCCCGCGCTGACCGTGCCGTTGTTCCTCAGGCCCGTCAGCACAGGCGCACCGGTACCTGTGTCTGTCGTAAACAGGTTGCCGACGATGCCGCCCGTAAAGCCGTTGCCGGTGACAAGGCCGTTGTTGACGATGTTCGTTTTACTGTCTGTTTTCATCTGGGCAGCGTCCACCGTGCCGAACACGCCGCCCACGCCGACGCTGCGCCAGAGGGAGTTCTTGTCATTCGGCTCGGCTGCCGCGGCAGCGTAGCGGGCCTTCTCGGCCTGCTGGTCTGCCGCTGTGGTCTCTGCAACGGATTGCGTGTCCTTGTCCACAAGCAGACCCGCTACCGTCACGTCCGACGCAACGGTCAGATTCTGCATGACGGAATCCGTTTCGGGTATGGCAACGCCGACGAGACCGCCAATGCCGCGCGGCTCGTCTGTATAATAGGTATAGCTTTTGCTGTCAGCGTCCAGCGTCTGCGCTTTGCGCTGCGTTGCGGTGGTAGTGTTGTTAAACGCCAGCGCCGCGGCCACCAGCGCACTCGTCGAGGAGTTCGTGCCGCGGGTCAGGGCGCAGTTTTCCAGCGTGCCGGTGTTGACGCCGCAGAGTGCGCCGACGGCGCGCACATCGCGCCAGTTCTCGTCTTCCTTCGCCAGCGCCGTGACGAATTTGGTCGCGGTCAGCTTGAGCTGGTCTGCCTTCGGCAGCGTATCGGCGGCGACGGTCTCGGTCTTGACGTTGACCTGAATGTCCGGGTCGCGCAGTGTGATGTAAGAAATTTTGCCCTTGTTCTCGCCGATAAGGCCGACATAGTGGTCGGCCAGCTCGTCCTTCTCTGCCCTGCCGGTTTTTGCAACGGACTTGCTGCTCAATTGCAGATTGAGGATGGGCACACGGGTCGTCTTGTTGTTGGCAAGGCCCGTTGTTTTGCTCGTAAGTACGATTTTTTCACCCAGCTCCGGGATCGTCGGCCAGGCGACAGGGTCATTGAGGGACGGCACCTTGGCCGCCGGGTACTGATCACCCGACGCGCAGTAGACCGTGACGCCGCCGCCCGTCCAGTTCAGGCCGGTGCTGTTGCTGGCCTGGGGGGTCAGCATGTAGGTGCCCTTGTCGGTGATGTCCCAGTCGGCAGACCAGCGCAGGTTGTACAGATGGCGGAAATATTTCAGGTCTGCCGTGACCGCCGTGCCGCCCTTGGCCAGCAGGGTGTTTTCATCGGTAGGAGTCCACACCTCGCTGCTGGCGGTATAAATATCTTTATAACTCTCCCGCGGCTCGGCGCGCATGGCAATGTAGATGTCCTGCGGGTCGTTCAGCAGGCGGGTGATGCTGTACAGGCTCGTGGCAGCAACGTCAGCGCTGTTCTCACTGGCACGCAGTAGGGCCGCGTCCGCCATGGCGTCCAGCGTCAGCACAAAGCTGCCCTTGTTGTAGCTTAACGGGAAGTAGAGTTCTTTCGTCTCGCTCGTCTTTTCGCCCGTGTTGCTGTAGTGGTAAATGGTAACAGGCATCTTGGTGATGACCTGTTTGTCATCGCCCGCCGTACCGTTGACATCTCGTTGAATGGTAATAGTAAACAGCTGCTTTTCCTTTGCAGCATCGTAGGCCGTGGCCGTGTAGGAGGTATCCAGATCGCCGAGGCTGGAGTTGCCGCTCCAGCTCAGGGTCAGCGTCTCGCCGTTCGTCAGGCGGGGATTCTTGACCTTCAGCTTCGTCTGCACCAGCTGCACAACGTTGACGCGGTCCTCGGCAGAGTAGTAGCCGACAAGGCTGTCATTGCGGCGGTGGCCATAGCTGCGGTCATAAATATTCGTAGCACCGTTCTGATTGAAGCGAAGCTTATCGGATTTGGTATCGTAAAAGACCGAATAGACCTGCCCGCTCTGCACGTCGATCTCGACGCAGATCGAGGCATTCAGCAGCGAGGCGTCGTAGATGTAATCGCCCAGCAGCTCCTTGACCAGCGCGTTATGGTTGCCTGCGGCAGCGCCCGTGCGGTCATAGTAGAGCGCGGCCACGTTCTGGTCCAGTTCGGTCTTGGTGCGGCTCACAAGGGTTTTGCCGTCCGCGTCGGTCACGGTGACGTCGTTCTGGAAGTGGTCGCCCGTGCTGCCCTCCTCCATGACCTGCCGGCGGAACGCATCCAGCTCCCCCGCCGTCTCCATCCGGGTCAGGGAGATCTGCGCCGTCTGGAACAGCGTGCGGGCGTTGGCCTCGTTCTTTTCAAACCGGGCCAGCCGCGTGTAGGCGATCAGCCCGCCGCCGACCAGCACCGCCAGAATGGCCGTGATAGCCAGAACGACCATCAGCTCCACCAGCGTAAAGCCTTTCTTATTGTTTTTTATATTTTTATTGTACTGCACCATAGATGCTCCCGTCGTTTCTCCGGTGAAAGGTTACAATTAGACACAATATCACATTATATATATTGTCATTATACTCGGAATGTGACGTTTTCGCAACAAATCCCGCGAGATTTCAGCAAATTTACACCAAATATAGTGGGTCAGCGGCAGCTTGTGCACGATTTCGCCATAATTTCCGTTATCTTTGAACAAAAAACAGAGTTTTTTTCGCGAAATTTCTTGCAAATACAGGCCCGGCACGGTATACTAAATAGCGTGTTATTATATGGTAGAGGATGTGTAACAATGCTGGCAGCACGACTGGGCGCATGGCTGCGCCATACCGGGGAACGCTGGGCCAAAGCTGCGTTTGCGGAAAAGCTCGCCGTACTGCTGGCGCTGAGCGCTGTCCTGTATACTATTGTGACCGGCGCGGCGGAGCTGCGCTATCAGGCCCGCGCGCGGGAGGCCCTGGCTCAGGTCAAGGCTGCGCGGCTGGCGGCCAGTGCCGTGTCTGCCCAGTGCTACTCCGCCGGGCAGACCTTCGCCGACCAGACAAGCGCAGACGGCTTTGCGGACGGCATCGCCGAGGAAATCCGCACGCTGGGCTCACTGCCCGGCACGGTGACGCTTTTGCAGATCGACCAGAACGGCTACACCGTGCAGCGGCTCCTGTATCAGGAGAACGGCATGTACGCCATCTATGATGCCGACGGCGGTTACCGCGTTTTCCGCGCGGAGGACCGGCTGCAATACGGCGCGGGGGTGGGCCATGCTGCTGCTTGAGCTTCTGTTGGGACTCATTCGTTTTCTGCTGGGCGCGGCGCTGTTCAGCTTTATGAACGTCGTCGCGTGGCGGCTGCCGCGGGGCATGGACCCGCTGAAGGGCCGCAGCGTATGCCCGCAGTGCGGCCACACGCTGGGTGCGCCGGACTTAGTGCCTGTGTTCAGCTGGTTATTCTTGCGCGGGCGGTGCCGCCACTGCGGTGCGCACATTCCGGCGCGGTACCTGCTGGTGGAGCTTCTGGGCGGCGTGCTGGCGCTGGGCTGCACTTGGCGGTACGGCGCTGCCTACGCCCTGCCGGGCGGGCTGTTCGGCATGAGCTGGGCCGCGCTGCTGGCGCTGGCGGTCTGCGGGATCTTGCTGAGCGTTTCGCTCATTGATGCCGAGACGCAGACCATCCCGGACCGGCTGAATCTGGCGCTGGCGGTCTGCGGCGCGGTGAGCGTGCTGCTCTCTCCTGCCGACTGGCTGCCGCACGTCATCGGTGCGCTCTGCGTCAGTGTGCCGATGTTTCTGCTCTGCCTTGTCATCGACGGCGCGTTCGGCGGCGGCGACATCAAACTGATGGCAGCCGCCGGGCTGTTCCTGGGCTGGCAGAATACGCTGCTGGCGATGTTTTTCGGCATTGTTTTTGGCGGTATGTACGGCATATACCTGCTGGCCGCCAAAAAGGCAGGGAAGAAGGACCACTTCGCCTTCGGCCCGTTTCTGTGTGCGGGCATCGTGATCGCAATGCTGTTTGGCGGGCCCGTTTTGGAATGGTACTGCGCGTTTTTGTGACTGTGCTCTCCTGCCAATGCAAAATCGGCATCCGTCGCGGGGTTTTCTCCCTCCGGCGCTTCGCGCCACCTCCCTCGCAGAGGGAGGCAAGGCGCCTTGGCCCCCTCTGCGAGGGGGCTCCGCCCGCAGGCGGTGGGGGAGTGAACCTTGCCGCTGCCTGTCGTTTACGATTTAATATTTTTCGGAGGAATCTCCCTCATGCCACGTTTTCGTTATACTGCCACCAATGAGAAGGGCAAGACCGTCCGCGGACTGCTTGAGGCCCCCAGCGAGGAGGCGCTCTACGCCAAGCTGCGCAATGACGGCCTGTACATGACCGACGCGCAGGAGGCCCAAAAGGCCCTCGCGACGTTCCGCCCGCTGAAAACCGCCGTGCTGGCGGATTTCTGCCGCAACCTGGGCACCCTGCTGACCGCCGGTGTGCCGCTGGTGCGTGCGTTCCGCATCATGGCGGACGAGCGCACCATCGACGCCCGCCAGAAGGCCCTGTACGAGGCCATCCTGAGCGAGCTGCGCAAGGGCGTGCCGCTGTCCGATGCGATGGAGTCCTGCGCACCCGCATTTCCCACCCTGCTGCTGGCCATGATCCGCAGCGCCGAGGGCACCGGCAGCATCGACCACGCCTGCGCCCGCATGGCGACCTACTATGAGCGTGAGCACAAGATGAACCAGCAAGTCGGCAACAGCATGATGTACCCCATTATCCTGTCCGTGCTGATCGTCGGCGTTATTGCGATTTTGATGACCTTTGTTCTGCCGCAGTTCAAACCGATGTTTGACCAGATGGAGACCCTGCCGTTCCTGACCCAGCTGCTGTTTGACGTCAGCGACTTTGTCGGTGCCAACTGGCCGGTGCTGCTCGTCGTGGCGGCGCTCATCGTCTTTGGCGGCAAGCTCCTGCTGGCACAGCCGAAGGTCCGCCGCCAGTGGGACCGCTTCATCCTGCACGCGCCGGTGGTCGGCGTGCTGAACCGCAAGATCTGCACGGCGCGCTTTGCCAGCACGCTGTCCAACCTGTACGGCAGCGGCGTGCCCATCATCACGACCCTGGCCGCGGCACGCGACGCCATCGGCAACCGCTGGATCGAGAGCCAGTTCGGTGACGCGCTGGACAGCATCCGCGCAGGCCACAGCCTGTCGGAGGCGATTGCGGGCATCGACGGTTTTGAAGTGAAGCTCTCCTCCTCCGTCGCTGTCGGCGAGGAGACCGGCAAGCTGGACAGCCTGCTGGCGACCATCAGCGAGACACTCGACTATGAGGCCGAGATGGCGACCAAGCGCCTTGTCACGCTGCTGGAGCCCGTTATGATCGTTGTTATGGGTCTCGTGGTCGGCGGCGTCGTGGCCGCGGTCATCGTGCCCATCTACCAGTCCTACGGCACCATCGGCGCGTCGAGCGGCGCGATTTAAATTCTATTCCGGGAGGCCCACCATGGCACTTCTTACCTCTTTATATCTGTGCAGCCGCACGGTGTATGCCGCCGTCGGCACGCCCACGGGCAGCGGGGCGCGCGTTGTCGCCGCCGCCCAGACCGAGCTGCCCGAGGGCTGCCTGATCAACGGCGTCATCACAAACGAGGCGGACCTGACCGCCGCGCTCAAAGAGTTTTTCACCGCCAACAAGCTGCCGATGAACCGCGTGGCGCTGATTGCAGGCGGCAGCCAGTTCATGCACCGCATCCTGACGCTGCCCGCCATGAGCGAGAAAAAGCGGATGGCCGTGCTCTCCCATGAGCTTGCCAGCGGCGGCGCCGAGGTCAAGGCTCCGCTGGACGACTACATGCTGCTCTCCCGCGATGCCAGGACCCGCGTGGATACCGTGCTGGCCACCCGCGTGGAGCAGAGCGTCATTGCCGGGTACGACGCGCTGGCCAAGGCTGTCGGCTTCAAGCTGTACAGCATCGACTTAGGGCTGGCCGCGCCGATCAAGGCCGTGCGCACGATCCCCGATTTGCAGCAGAAAACCTTCGTGCTGCTGCAATTTGACGACGACACGATCTCTGCCTGCCTGTTTGTGCAGGGGCAGTACACCTACTCGACCCGCAGCCGCCTGTTCAACCCGCGCGGCTCGGCGGAGTCCGGCACCGAGATCGCGCAGAAGCTCTCGGGCCTGATCCAGTTCCACACGACCAGCAAGAGCGAGCACCGCATTGAGACGGTCTGCTTTGCCGGCTCCACGGCGGACGACCTTGCGGTCTGCCGCCCGGGCTGTGAGGCGCTGGGCCTGCAGGTGGACCGCTTCCCGGATTCACCCACCGTCAGGCTGCCGTCCGGCACCGCGCTGGCCGATGTGCTCTACGCGGCGGGCAACCTGATCGCACGCTGATTTTTACCTGCAAATACTTGCCCCGGGGGCTTATCATTATGGCTATGAAACAGAACAACTTTTACCTGCGCTGGCAGAAGGCCGCCGGTGCGGCCAAATCGGAGTCCCGCAGCCAGAGCCTGCGGACGCTGGTGCCCGGCCTTGCTGTCGTGGCTGTCTCCATGCTGGGCTGGGGTGTGCTAACGCTGCACACCTCGATGCTGAAAAGCCAGCGGGAGGACATCCTGAACTGGTGCAGCGACAATACCGAGCCATACCGCGCCGCAACGCAGGATTCCGAGTCTGCGGCGCAGTTCCGCTCGCTGACCGACTATTCCGACGGGATGACCGAGCTGTTGAACAGCTACCCCGACGTGACCAGCAGTCTGCTGCACCGGGTCGAGGCTGCCGACGGGTCCGGCATCACGATCCAGTTCACCGACTACAACGCATCGACGGGCGAGCTGCTCTTTAACGCGAACTCCTCCCAGGTCATCGACATTCCGGCCTACATCCGTTCCCTGCAGAACTGCGGGGTGTTTTCCACCGTCAGCTACACCGGCTACAAGGCCGATGACGACGGCTATTCCATCGATCTGCGCTGTGTGCTGGCAGCGCCGCAGCAGTAAAGGAGGGCGCTATGGAAATTGCACCAATGACAAAGCGCGATAAAATTCTGCTGTACGTCGTTCTGATGCTGGCGTTCGTTGTGCTTTTTGTCCGGTTCCTGCTGATTCCGGGCATTGAGAACCACCAGCAGGCCGACGCCGATCTGCGCGAGGCACAGGACGCCCAGACCTCCATGCAGGATACGATCATGCTGGCCGGCACCTACGCCGCCGAAAAAAACAACAACTGGGGCGAACTGCAGACCGCCAACGCCAGCTACTACAGCCTGCTGAGCAGTGACGAGCTGGACACGCTGGTGACAAGCCTGGAGCTGAACCACAATTTACAGCCCGACTCGCTGACCATCGGCGAGCCCGTGACCCAGAGCCTTACCTATTATACCGCCAGTGAGAACGCCGGACAGAGCGCTGCCCCCAGCGCAGCCGCGTCCGTCTTTGCCGGTGACGACGACAGTGACGACGACAGCATCACCGCTGACACCGCCGACACGACGGCCCAGGGCAACGCCATTTTGCAGCAGATCTTAGCCTCCGACCTCATCCCGGACTATGACCAGCCGGGCTATTACCGCAGCGTGGCGATCAGCTTCTGCTGCACGGGCGAGGACAGTGATTTTCTTTCGATGCTGGACGACATGGCCGCGAACTACCCGTCCGTACAGCTTGTATCCTTCTCCATCGATACCCGCAGCTTCGCCGACACCGACGGCAGCGCCGTGACGGCCACGGCGTTCAATGTATCCCTGAACGTGATCCTCTGTGACAAAGGAGGCGTACAGCCGTGAAAAACATCCGCCTCGGCGACGTTCTGATCGAGTTCGGCTATATCACGCCCGACCAGCTGAACACCGCCCTTGCCTACCAGAAAGAGCACCGCGACCTGCGCGTCGGCCAGGCTTTGCAGGAGCTTGGCTACGTCAATGAGCGTCAGGTCCTGGAGGCACTGGCCCAGCGCCTCCAGCTTACAATGATCGACATCGAGCACACCAACGTCGATGTGACCGCCGTTGAAAAGGTCCCGCAGGAGCTTGCGCAGAAGTACGATATGCTGCCGATTGCGCAGAGTCCGCGTGCGCTGACGATTGCCGCCAACGACCCGCTGAACTACTACGCCCTTGAGGACATCCGCCAGCTGACCGGCCTCGAACCGGAGATCGTGCTGGCCGAGCTGGAGCCGCTGCGCCGCGCCATCCGCTACTATTACGCCGAGGTCAGCGCCCGTAAGGCGGCCCGCACCGCCAACGACAGCGACATGGCCGCCGCCCAGACCGAGGATCTGGCCATCGACATGACTGCCGAGGGCGGCGACCTCGACGCACCCATCATCCGTCTGCTGAACAGCCTCGTGCAGCGTGCCGTCACGACGACGGCATCGGATATTCACATCGAGCCGTTCGAGGGCGAGACGAAGGTCCGTATGCGCATCGACGGCGTCATTATTGACTATGTGACGCTGCAGCGTGCTTTGCACCAGCCGCTGATCGCGCGTATCAAAATTATGTCGAACCTTGACATTGCCGAGCACCGCATCCCGCAGGACGGCCACTTCCGCGCACGCCTCGAGACCGGTCCCGACGTCAACGTCCGTGTTTCGATCCTGCCGACGGTCTTTGGCGAGAAGGCCGTTCTGCGTATTCTGTCCAGCAACACCTACATCAAAAATGCCAACCATTTCGGCATGAACGACGAGACCTACAAGCGCTTTCTGCCGCTGCTGAACCGCCCGAACGGCATCGTCTACCTGACCGGACCGACAGGCTCCGGCAAAACGACGACGCTGTACATGGTCCTGCAGACGATTGCCGAGCGGCAGGTCAACGTCTCGACAATTGAGGACCCCGTGGAGCGCAACCTGGCCCGCATCAACCAGACGCAGGTCAACAACACTGCCGGCCTGACGTTTGAGAGCGGTCTGCGCGCCCTGCTGCGCCAGGACCCCGACGTCATCATGGTCGGCGAGACGCGCGACGCCGAGACAGCGTCCATCTCGGTGCGTGCGGCCATCACGGGCCACATGGTTTTCTCAACGCTGCACACAAACGACGCACTGTCGTCCATTGTCCGTTTGGAGGATATGGGTGTCGAGCGGTACATGATCGCAAACTCCGTCGCGGGCCTCGTGGCTCAGCGTCTGATGCGCCGCGTCTGCCCGCACTGCGCCAAGCAGATGCCGGTCACGGCGGAGGAGCGCACCTATTTAGGGCCCGACATCCCGTTTGTGCGCCGCGGCACGGGCTGTACCCAGTGCAACGGCACGGGCTACCGCGGGCGTATCGCCATCCACGAGCTGGTCATCATCAACCGTGAGCTGCGCGAACTGATTTCTGCCGGGGCAACGCAGGCGCAGCTGACCGAGGCCGCCCGCCGCAGCCAGGGCATGACGAGCCTGCGCGAGGCCGCCCTGCAGCTCGTCCGCGAGGGCGAAACCACCCCCGAGGAGCTGCTGAAGATCACGTTCTATGAGGAGTAAACAGGAAAGCAGCAGCTGACCGCAGGGTTCTCTCCCTCCGGCTCGCAGGCTCGCCACCTCCCTCGCAGAGGGAGGCAAGGCGACTTGGCCCCCTCTGCGAGGGGGCTGTCGCGAAGCGACTGGGGGAGAGAGCCTTCCGCCACCACCCTCTTTTCTGAAAAACGAGGTACACCATGCAGATCCATGAGCTCACCGCGCTGGCGCGGAACAGCAAGGCCAGCGATATTCATATTTCCGAGGGGCTGCCGCTGATGTTCCGCATCGACGGGCATCTGGCGGAGGCACCGGTCCAGCTTTCGGCGGCAGAGACGCGCTCGCTGATTTTGAGCCTGATGGACGAGGCCCACCGCGAGGCCCTCACATCGGAGCGCATCGACGCAGACTTTGCGCTTGTCGCGCCCGACGGTACCCGCAGCCGTGTGAACGTCTTTTACCAGCAGGGCAAGGCCGCAGCCACACTGCGCCTGCTGAACGACTCCATCCCGACCTTGGAGGAGCTGGCCATGCCGCCCGTTCTGACAAAGCTGGCCGACGAGCCGCGCGGTCTGATCCTGGTCACCGGCCCCACGGGCAGCGGCAAATCCACCACGCTGGCCGCCATGATCGACCACATCAATAAGACGCGCAGCGACCACATCATCACGATTGAGGACCCCATCGAGTACGTCTATCAGGGCCGCTGCTCGCTGATCCACCAGCGCGAGGTCGGCGCCGATGTGCGCAGCTTTGCTTCGGCGCTGCGCAGCGCCCTGCGTGAGGACCCCGACGTCATCCTCGTCGGCGAGATGCGCGACTATGAGACGATTTCCGCTGCCGTCACGGCTGCCGAGACCGGACACCTTGTCATGAGCACGCTGCACACCATCGGCGCGGCGCAGACGATTGACCGCATCATCGACGTTTGCCCTGCCGGTGCGCAGAACCAGATCCGCGGCCAGCTGGCCTCCGTGCTGCGCGGCGTCATCCCCCAGCAGCTGCTGCCGCTGGCCGTCGGCAAGGGCCGCTGCGCCGCCACGGAGATTCTGGTGGGCACCGACGCCGTCGCAAACCTGATCCGCGAGGGCAAGTGCTACCAGATCCCGAGCATCCTGCAATCCGGCGCGGCCCTTGGTATGCACAGCCTGAACGCCGACCTGGCCCGTCTTGTCAGCACAGGCCGCATCACCCGCGAGGCCGCCGAGCGCTGCGCCACGAACAAGAGCGACCTGAAAAATTACCTGTAAGCAAAATAAAAAAGGGGTATCTGCCGTTCATGCGACAGATACCCTTCTTTTTTACTGCCCTGTAGGGGCCGGGCATGCCCGGCCCGCAGGCTCGCGCTGCCGCCCCTTTTACGGTTTGCTTTGTAGGGAGGGGTCTTGACCCCTCCGCGGCGGCCAGAGGGCTGGCCGCCCTACGATCCCACTTGAAAGCTGTACGTAGGGCGGGGTGACCTCACCCCGCTGCACCCCTCACTTTTTCGCCCCCTCCTTCCCCTGCGCCAAAATCCTTACCAGCCACCCGGGCACGGGTGCGCCCATGGCGGCGGCGTTCTCGGCAATGGAACCGAGCTCGGTAAAAATGTACCACACCAGCACAACCGGCAGCACCACGCCGTTCACCTCAAGGCCCAGCCCGGGCAGGTTGGCAACGGCCACCGCCAGCACGGCGTCGGTCAGGGCGCACACCAGCACAACGACCACCATCCCGGCCTTGTGCCAGATGCCGGCCCGGGCGGCGGCGCTCGACCACGCGCCCCTGCTGGCCGCGGCGGCGCTGCCGCTGACCCAGTCCAGCGCCATGCAGGCGGCCCACGCCACAACAAGCCAGCCCAGCCAGCCGAACGCTGCCGTGAACGCCCCGCACACCGCCGCCACAACGGCCTTGCCGCTGACAAACAGATTTCGTTTCTCCATTAAGCATCCCTCCATTCGCTTCTGTACAGTCCGGCATCCACCAGCCCGCGGGCCCGGCAGACTTCCAAAACCGCGTCCGCATCGCCCTGGGTGACCGGCCCCACCGTGATGACCTGCATCCGTCCCGCCGCGCCGTACACGCCGACAGCATTCTCACACCCCGCATACACCGTCGGGTCCAGCCCGACGCCGCCCGATGCGGCACGCACCTCCAGGTGGCAGTGCCGATACGGCGGGTCGGCCAGCGCCGCATTGCCGGTATTGCCCATGACAGCCAGCGCGTCCCCGCTCGCCACGCGCTGCCCGGCCTTGACCAGAAGTGACGCACAGTGGGCAAAATACAAAAAGTTCACGGCGTCGGGCGTCTGCCCGCGGTCCAGCTGAACACAGACATAATAGCCCCACTCCCAGGTCTTGTCGCGCCTGTCCGTGACGATACGCGCCCGGGTCACGCGGCCCGTGATGCGCTTGCCTTTATAGTAGGGCATTCGGATCGTCGCGTCGTCCAGCCCGGCCAGGTCAAGCCCGCCGTGCCAGACCTTGCCCCCGCCGCGGGTCCAGCCCCAGCGGGCGTAGGGGCAGCGCACCTCGGTGCGGCCCGCAAAAATTCCTGTCTGCTGCATCTTCAGCCTCCTCTGCGCAGGGTGTAGATGACCTTCATCGTCTTGTCGGCGGTCTTTTCCACCGACTTCGGCAGGTCGTTGATTGTTGCCAGATAGTTTGCCCGCAGCACACGCTCGGTACGGATGCGGCTGTCGCCGTAGTAGCGGCGCAGCGGCGTCAGCGGCTCGCCCAGCACCGGCGCTGTTGTGGAAAAGCCCGACGTCGTGTTGTCGTAACCCGCCGCCTCGCAGGAGAACAGCTCGTTCTTCCCGGTGTTCAGCACCACGGCGCGGGTGCGGTAGTAGCAGTACAGCCGCCCGTCGTGGGCGTCGGACAGGTAGGCCATGTCGTCGCCGTGCATCGTCACGGCCTGCACATCGGTGGGGTCAGCCAGCGGAAAGCGATAGATCTGCTCAGCCTGGTCCTGGACCATGTAAAGGCTGCCGCCGTAGACCGTGCCGTTCAGCGGCGTGCCGCGGTTCTCACTGATGAAGGACTGCAGATCAACGCCGGTGTTGTTCGGCACGGTGTAGTCCTTTGCCGCCAGCGTCTTTCTGTCGTACTCACGTATTTTTACAACGCCCGTTGCGTCAATGTAGTCAACCTCCGGCGCGGACACCAGATAGATTTTATCCGCCTCCGCGTCAAAGCAGATGCGGCAGTAGTCCTCCCCGGCGGAGGAATCCACCTGCAAAAAGTCCCCTACATTCAGCGTGTCGGTGCTCCGCAGGCTGTCCCACAGGCCGGTGGGGTCGCGGCGGAACAGGTCCAGCGTTTTCAAACCCAGCGCATGATGCCGCAGCTCCAGCACGCCCTCGTCGGCGTTCAGATACCCGGCCACGGCCTCGTCCGCCTCGGGGTCGGCGTAGAGCAGCACGCCCTTCTCGTCGGTGGGGTAGGTCGTTTTGGCCAAAAGGCCCGTCAGCAGCTGGTCACCGCCCAGCGCCCCGCCAAAGCCGAGCCGGTCCGCGTTGCAGGAAGCCGCGTCCGGCGCGTCGATCATCTCGGAGTAGTACGCACCCATCGGGTGGGTCAGGCAGACCGAGCCGATGACGCCGTTGGCCTGGCTCGTCGCGAACTCATAGACGTAGGTCACGACGCCGCTCCACGGGTCGATCTTCGTCTCGGTCAGGTTGGCGCTGCCTCGCACCGTGTTTTTGGTCGCGTTGACCTGCCCGGCCATCGCCGTGCCCACAACGCCCGCGCCCGCCGGGGCAAACACTGTGGCCGGGTCGCTGCCCAGCGGCGTGTCGTACAGCAGCAGGCCGCCGTAAAACATCGTCACCAGATCCTTCGGGGCATTCGTGTACCCCTGGTCGCCGCGCCACAGCAGCATGGCCTTGTTCAGGCTGCCGCCGTAGCCGTTAAAAATGTCCGACACTGCGTTGGTGATAAGATTATCGCTCTCCACCACCTCCACCGCGCCGGTGTGCACATCGGTCAGTTCAATGCGCGTATGACCGTGCAGGGTCATTGCATCCGCTCCCTTCGTTTTATACATTGATGCTGCGTGCTTTTATTGCAATCGGCAGCAGTGTCTCCTCACATTCCAGCGTGCCATCCCATGGCGTCTCGCTTGCCATGCCCTGCCCGGTCACGGTGGCCTTGATGCCGTAGGGCGCGATCTTCACCGTGCCGCCCGCGCAGACCAGCCGCACCGACAGCCGCGTGACCGTCCCGGCCTCCACCGACGCAAACGGGTAGAACAGCGCCAGCGTGTGTGCGCCCGTCTCCAGCCGCTGCTGCGGCGCAAAATTTTCCACAGGCACGTCGTTTATATAGTACCGCACGGTCAGCGTCAGTACCTTGCCGGTGTCGGGCGCTGCGTCCAACAGCAGCTGCGCCAGGAACATAGCGCTCGTCTCCTCCACTGCCGTGAAGGCAATTGCCACGGCGGGCGTCTCCACGGTCTGCACCGCCAGCTCCGCCGGGTTCGTGAAGCTGTAATACACGATCCGCTTGCTCTCGGCGCTGTTCTGTAAGCGGCGCAGCGCTTTTTCCGTCGCGCCGTCCGTTGTGCCGCCTAAGTAAGGGTTGCGGCCCACGCCCTTTAAGGTCTGCCGCCCGCGGTAGCGCCAGACGAAATGCGTCACGAGCATCTCGGGCGCAGTGCCGTCCTCCATCGGCAGCGCCACGCGGTCCCCCGGCTCAAACGCCGGGTCGCCGGGCATCGTCACGGTGGCCGGGACGTAGTCCAGCCTTTGCAGCGCTGCAAACAGGTTGTCGGTGATCTGCTGCCGCGTGGCGGGCAGACCCTTTTCGGCCAGCGTCATGTTGGAAATGCGCATCGTCAGGCCGGTATCCTGGCTGCGGCCCGCGGCAAAGCTGCCGTCGTCGGTCTCGATGCTCAGCGCCGCGTAGTGGCAGGCAAAATCCGAGACCGCCGCCTCGCTGCGCGCCGCCGCGGTCAGCGCGGCACAGGGCTTTTCGGCAAAGGTGCGCAGCACCAGCCGCCCCGCGCGGTCCGCCGCCGCGAAGCCGCCCACCAGCTGTGCCACGGCGGCGGCGCACTCCCGCCAGGTAGACAGGCCGTCCGCGCCGCTGAGCTGGCAGACGAGGGCAGCGTTCGGGTTCAGTGCGCCGATCTCGGCCTCGGTCTGGCCCAGCGTCAGCCCGCAGGCCGCCGCGATCTGCCCCAGCAGCGCATAGGCCGTGCCCTGCATCGTCGTACCATCATATTTTTGCTGCAAGGCCAGAATGTTGTCATAGGCCTTGATGCTCACATACAGCGCGCGCCGCTCGGCCTCGGCCACCGTGTAAACGCCAAGCGGCACGGTCTCCCACCGCCCGCCGGGCAGCTGCAGGCCGTAGTGCAGCACGAGCTTTGCGCCGTAAAACGCATGGCGGCTCAGGTCGGTGCGCAGGTTGAGCGCCGCCTGGCCGAGGTAGGCACAGCCAAAGGCCAGCTCCTCCCCCGTGACGCACTGGTTGTCCAGCGTCAGCGACCCGCTCATGAGGTCTGCCGCGTCCAGATTCAGCACCGTGCCGTTTGTCAGCGTCAGCGTGCCCGTCACCCGGTCGGTCCGCGTCCGTGCGCGGATCGCGGTTTTGTAGGCATCCGATACGGAATAAATTGTCACTCACCTCGTTTCCACATCCAATTAGGGGCGGGGTATGCCCCGCCCGCAGCTATCCCACAGACGGCCTGTTGCGGTAAGGCCGCGGGCCGGACATGTCCGGCCCCTACCAGCTGCAAAATTCTGCCTCAAAACTCGATCAGATTCACCGCCACCTCCCACACGGCCTGCCCGTCGCGGGCGGCCTTCAGGTCGGCGGTGCGGTCCCCGGCGTACATCTTCGCCGTGCGCACGCCGCCAAAAAAATACTGCACGGTCATGCTGTCCGGGGCTGTGGCGTTCAGCACCTTGGCGCAGTCCGCCGTCGAGAGCGCCGCCCAGCCGGCGCTGATCTTTGCCACGCCGCCGCGCACCCGCTCCCGCACAAGAACGCCGTCCTCGGTGCGGCCCGTGCCGTTGCTGTCCAGATCGGAGAGCTGCACCTTGTACGCACTCGGCGCGGGCAGCGCCGTGCCGTCAATGTTCAGAATTTCCACGCTTCACCTCCCGCCGCTGCGCAGGGCGCGGCGATTCTGGCTGTTGGCGATGACGCTGTCCAGCAGCTCCTCGCCGATGTAAATGTTGATGGGCTGGCCGTCCGCGCTGCCCTGCCAGCCGGCCAGCGTCTCCGCCATGGCCTGCTTGATGGTCGCCAGCGGCGCTTCCACGTTCGTGCCGGTCGTCTGGTCACCGAGCATCGCCAAAAACTGTCGGTTCGGCGGGATGACCGCCCCCTGCGCCAGCGCCGGGACCGGCACCGACGCCGCGTAGCCCAGCCCGAGCAGCGCACTTTGGCTGCTGACCAGCTTGCCCGCGCCGCCCAGCACACTGCCCGCCATGCTTTTGGCATGTCCGATGGCCGACAGCAGCCCGTTGATGGCCGCCGCAATGGCCGCGACCATGCTGCGCACAACGCCCAGCACCGTGGAGACCGCCGTCTGCACAATGGAGACGATGCGCCCCCACACGGTAGAGACCGTCCCGGCCATCGCAGCCCAGGCAGCGTCCCACTCGCCCCGCAGCACGGCGGTCAAAAAGTCAGCCATACCGCGCAGCACCGCCAGCGCAATCGTGATGCCGTCCGCAATGATGCCCGCCGCACCGGTCACCGCCGTGCCCAGCGCCGCAAACACCTGCACGGCCACGGGGGCCAGCGCCGTGATGAGCCACTGTACAAACGGTGCCAGCACGGTGTTCCACAGCGTCAGCAGCAGCGTTGTCACCGCGCCGAGGCACGCCGTCAGCTCGTTCCAGAGCGGCTGCAGGTGCGCGGTCCAGAGCGCACCCAGCAGGTCAAACAGCTGCACCAGCACAGGCTGCAGCACCTCGCTCCACAGCGCCGAAACGATGCCGACGACGTTCTGCCACCCCTGCGCAAGGCCGTCCAGAATCGGCTGGCCGTAGGCGGCCCACGCCTGCTCCATGCCCGCCCAAAGCCCCTGCCAGACCGTGTCCAGCAGCGCCAGCGCGGGCTGGACCACCGTAGAGAGCGCCGCGCAGAGCTGCTCCCATACGCCGGCTGCCGCCGCGGAAAGCCCCTGCCAAACCGTCTGCCACGCCGCGGCGAACGGCGCAAAAAATTCCTGCAGGTACGCCCAGAAATCCGCCCACGCACCGCGCAGGCTCTCCAGCACGCTCTGCCAGACTGCCGTCAGGCCGCTCAGGTCGCTGCCCGCTGTACCGCTGCGGCGTGCCGCAGTGCCGGTGGTGGATCTTGCGGCCTCCTCGGCCTTCGCCGCGGCCTCGGCGGCCTTTTTCTGCTTTTCCGGCGCCGCCGTTTTGTCCTCCGCCGGGGCGGACAGGCGGTTGATCTCGTCAAATTTTGCCAGGCTGCGGGCGGATTTCACGCTCTGTGCCGCCGCAGCCCGCAGTGACACGCGCAGCTCGTCCACAACGCTGCGCGCCTGCTGCCCGGCGTCGCCCACGCTCCCCAGCGCCGCAGAAATTTTATCCAGCGCCGTGCGCAGGGACGCCGAGGGCTGATTCAGCGTTGACAGCTCGTCAAAGGTTATCTCCTGCATTTCTCATCCCCCCAGCAATTCCAGCAGCCGCCTTTTCTCCGCCTGTTCCTCGGCGCTCTCCACGCCCCGCAGCTCCACCACGGCGCGGTGGGTGCGGTAATAGTCCAGCTCCCAGTTTTCCAGCCGCTTGCCGCGGCGCAGCTTATCACGGATGGCCACCACCGTCGCAAAGCTCCCCTCGCCGATGGCATCGAACCACGCCAGAAAGCTCCACCAGTGCAGGTAGGGCAGCGTGCGCACATCCTGCCCCGCGGCCTTGCTGATGCCCGCGGCGATCAGCGGTGCGTCCTGCTGCCAGTCCATCAGCGCGTGGCCGGGGCGGGGCTGCTCGCGGCGGCCCGCCGCCAAAAACTCCGTCAAAAACTGCGTGGCATCGGGCCAAAGCGGCTGCGGCAGTGCGGCGAACTCCGGGTAGAACAGCCGCATAGCCACGTACCAGCGCTCGCTCTGGTCCAGCGCCGGGTCGGCCTGGCCGTTCAGCCAGCGCAGCAGCTCCAGCACATCGCGGTAATCGCTGCGGATGGCATACCGCACGCCGCCCAGCTCCGCCTGCATCGGCAGTCCCCACGCCCCGGTCATACTACGCCCCGCTCGGCGCGGGCGGCATCGGCCCGGGCTGCGGCGGCATCGGCGGCAGCGGCCAGGCGGCGCTCGGCGCCCTCGCGCAGGATCGGCGTCAGCGCCTCCAAAAGGTTCTGCACCACACGCTTGCCGTTGGCCCCGACGCCCGCCAGGTTCACCCCGCCCAGGATCGCATCAAAGTCGTTCTCCGCGCCAAAGATGCCGGTCAGCAGCTTCTTGATCTTGCCGTCGTACTCGTTCAGCAGGGCCAGCCCCGCCGCGGCGCGCTGCTGCTCGTCGCCGTCCAGCGCCGCCAGCGCCTTTGTCAGCGCGGCGTCGTAGCCGTCAAGCTCTGCCCCCGCCGCAAAAAAGCGGTGGTAGAGGTTCGGGTCTGCCGGGTTAAAGCGCAGCACCCCGCGCCCGTTGACGCGGAATTCCTCCACGCCGGTGTCAATGTTCAGCTCCATCGTACTCTCCTTTCTTCAAAGCCTTCCCCCTCGGGGGAAGGTGGCGCCGCAGCGCCGGATGAGGGGCAGCCTTCCGGCAGCCGCTCTTTTGCCTGTCACGCCTGCGTAAACTTCTTGGTTGCCGGGTCAAACGTGCCCTTCGTCTTGACGCCGGTGTAATGCACGTTGAACGGGATCTGGTAGCCGGTGGTGTCGCCGCCGTAGCTGACGACCTCGATGTAGCATTCCTCGCGCACTGCGGGGTACGTCCCCGCCGTATCCTTGTCCCAGAGCTTGACCTCGACGATGTCGGTTTTCAGGTCATCCAGCACCAGATCGCCGTCGATGATGGCCTGCAGACGCTCAAACAGCGGGTCGCCCGGCTCGGCGTAGTAGGGGCTGACCTCGCCCTGCTTCTGGTAGCCGTTGATCGTAACCGTCGTCTCACCGACGATATTCGACTTTTTCTCCACGTTCGCGGTCAGCTCGGGGGAGTATTCCTCCAGATCGCTGCCCAGGCGGGTGTAGCTGGCGTCGCCGCTGCCAAAGGCGGCGTTCAGGTAGTGGGCCATGTACTTGCGTTCAATTTTCATGTGGTTTCCTCCGTATAAACTTGTGTGTATTCCGCTTGTAAACGCACGGTGTAGACCGCCGTGCCGCCCGCGTCGGCGCGCTCCATGCGGCCCTGCTCGGCGCGCAGGACCTCGCGCCCCGCGTTGCCCAGCACCGGCCCGCGGCCTGCGGCGCTCTCCGCTGCCGCCCAGGTCTGCAGATCCAGCAGCCGCGCGGCGTTGTCGGCATCGGTGCGCGGCAGGCAGAGCCGCAGCGTGAACTCCGCCCGGCAGCGCTGTGTCACGCGGCCCAGCAGGTTTTCCCGCCGGTCCAGCACCGTAATGCCCCGGCACCACAGCCCCGCCGTGTACGGCGCGGGGCCAACGTCCCCCACCGTCAAAGAAAGCCCCTGCAGGGCAGGGGCCCGGGCCAGAAAGGCCGTCATTTTTGTAAGCATGGTTTGCCTCCTTCTCTAAAGCCTTCCCCGAGGGGCTGCGCTCGCAAGCGCGTGTCGGAGCGCAACCGCCGAAGGCGGCTTTTAGCGCGTAGACTGAAGGTGGCGCCGCAGCGCCGGATGAGGGCAGACTTCGCGCGGCCCTCCCTTTCATCGTTCGGCCACGCAAGCTCGCCCCTCATCAGCCGCCTGCGGGCGGCAGCTTCTCCCCCGGGGGAGAAGCCAAAAAAATTCTCACCTTGTCAGGCTCCTCACGCCCGTTCCGCTTCCGTTCCACCAGGCACCGGCCTCGACATGGTGCGGTTTACCGCGCAGCCGCATCGGCAGCACGTACTGCACCAGCGCCGCACCCTCCACCGCCGCGGGCACAAAGCCCGGCCAGTCGGCCCAGGTCAGTGCCGGGCCCTCGCCGGGGAACAGCCTGTCCCCCGGTGCCAGCGTATAGTCCGCGCCGTACCGGGCCGTCGTCTCCGGGATGACCACCAGCAGCACCGTGCCCCGGCGTGTGCCGCCTGCGTCGGGCAGCTCCCGGCGGCCCTGCTGCCAGCAGACGCCCCGCAGTACGGTGCGCACCACGGTCTGCGCCGCCGCGTCGGCGTGGTAGAGCGTCACGGTATCGCGGTACAGCTTATTCATGGGGCAGCCACCGCCCGATCCGCAGATAGTAGCCCGCCTCGTGGCGGAAATGCGCCGCCCGATCTGCCAGCGTGCGGGAGCACAGCTCGGGCGGCGCGGTGTAGGTCTCGCTCACGCTGCCGACGCTCACCTTCGCAATGCCCCGGGCTTCGTCCTCCTGCGCGAACTCGTACATTGCGTCGGCCACAGCGCAGAGCGCCATGCTCTCGGCCAGCTCCGGGTCAAGCCCCTGGCGCGGTGCCACGGCGTACATCTCCCGCATACGGCGCAGCTCGTCCCCGGCGCGTCTGATGAAGCGGGGAAACTCCTTCTCCGGGATGTCCTCGCCCAGGTAATCCTCTACGTAAAAGGTATAATCCGGCACGCGCACGCCCCCTTACGCCTTGAACTTTGCCAGCACGACCTTAGCCTCATTGGACAGCACAGCGACGTAAAATTCGTCCGCCGTGATTTCGGTGGTGCGGGTCTTGGGCTTGCGCTCGGTCTCAATGTTGACCTCGCGCTTGCGGTAGATGGTCAGCGCCGGGATCTCGTCATCGACCTCGGGGTCGGCCTCCAGCTTGACGATGGGGCAGGCGTAGACGCCTTCGGCCAGCGGGACCTTCTTGCTGGGCACAAGGCGGCAGCCCGCGATCATGCCGATCTCGCCGGTCAGGCTGACGCCGGGCGTGTACTTGTCGGCGCTCAGGAAGTCGGGGTTCTTGCGCAGCTGGGTGACCTGCTTCGGGTGGATGAACAGCACCTTGTCGGAGCAGCCCATCTCCTCCTCAAACAAGTCAACCGCATCGACGATGGCGTTGTAGCTGATCTGGGCCTGGCTGCCGTCGTAGATCAGGCTTGCGGTCTGCAAAGCGTCCATGCAGTCATTGTCGACCTTGGCGGCAATGGCCTGCGCCAGCTGGGTATTGGCCTCGCCCACCGGGTTGCCGTAGCCGGACAGCACGGCCTCGTCGGTCAGGCCGATGCCCTTCATGGCCTTTTTGATGGTGGCCTTGCGGGTGGAGGTCGTCATCTTCTCAATGGCGACCTCGCCGCCCTCGGCCACGTCGGAGGCGTCGCCGATGTAGGTGTAGGCGGGCACGGTGATGGTATCGCCGGGCACGCCCTGCAGCGTATCGTCAATTTTGGCAAACGGTGCCACGCGCAGCTTCTTCGGGATGCGCGCGGACACCATATCCCCCATAACCTCAGGGTCGATCAGTTCGGACAGCTTCGTGATGAAATCAGACATATAGTTTCTCCTTTTTTGTGTTTTTACTTTTGTACGGTAGGGGCCGCATGCCCGGCCCGCCGGTTTCCGTTGGTTGCCCCTTTCACGGTTTGCTTTGTAGGGAGGGGTCTTGACCCCTCCGCGGCGGCCAGAGGTCTGGCCGCCCTACGGACTCTCGTTCATGTTGTTGGTAGGGGAGGGATTCATCCCTCCCGTGCACCTGCCCATAGCTGCAACATTCTCCGGGCAGCATCTGTACCGCCCATGCAAACGGGGAGTTATTTACGCGTTCCGTCGTCATTAAAATGCTTTTTCAAGGTTTTTTCTGTCGGGTAAATTGATGCAACCATAATAAAACATTGAATTGCCACAAGAATCAGCCCTGCAATTCCAATCGTATTCTCATCACTATGGTATAACGGAATATGTATCAAAGCGGATGCTATAGTCGTTACCCATCCTACTTTCCACCAAAGTTTTCCGCAGTAGTCGTGGGCAAATTGCCAGGTGTCCATATTTTTCATGGAGCGAGTTGTCCTATACCCAACCAGACTATTTATATGCTTTGGGCAGTGTTTCCACATCATTCTTCCTACAATAACCATAACAATGGGAACTAGCATATCACATAGTAACATAAACCACCAAAACCACATAAAATTCACCTCCACTTTAAGCAGGCTGTAGGGGCCGCATATATGCGGCCCGCAACCTGACGGGAAACGCCCTTTTGCGGGAAAGCCGAGGGCCGGGCATGCCCGGCCCCTACATGGCATTTTCAGAAATCACTTCATCTTCCCGATATACACCAGATACGAATACAAATAGATCCACGCGCTGCCGCCCAAAACGGCGGCCAGCAGTACGATCAGCGTGGCAATGTCGCCCAGCAGGCCGCCCAGGAAGGAAAGCACCAACAGGACAATGCCCATAACGACAAAGGTGTACCCGCCCATGCGCTGGGTGCGCTGCCAGTTGTGCTCGTCGTTCAGCGCCCAGGGCGTGCGGCAGCCGAAGGTATAATTCTGCTTGATCTGCGGCATAAAATTGCCCAAGATGATGAACAGTACGCCGATGCCGCCGCAGACCAGAATGCTGACGAGGTTGCTGCTGTCCGGCAGCTTACCGAAAACAGCCAACTCACTCAGCCAGCTGAACGCGGCCATCATCACGGTGAACAGCACTACGAACAGGTTCCATACCTTGCCGAACTTCTCAAAATTCTGGTGCTTAGGGTCGATTTTGCGGATGACCTCAAACAAAATCAACATCGCAAACGGCAGCGCGGCCAAAATCAAAACCGTGGATTTCGGCCCCCAGCCGTTGACCTGCCCGTCTGCTCCCCAGTGGGTGGGCACAATGTCCGGCAGGGAGGGGTAGAAATACAGGTGCGCGGCAAAATTCAGCACGCAGACCACGGTTAAAATCCAGAACAGTTTATTCTTTTTCATTGCTATCGTCTCCCTTTACAAGTCCGCAGTCATAAAACCACTTCATCAATTCCTGAAATACGGTCAGATTCACACTGTACACAATGTTCTGGCCGCGGCGCTCATCGGTAATAAGCGCCGCACTTCTTAAAATGTTCAGATGGTGACTGACGGACGGCTTTGTCATATCAAAATGTGCGGCGATCTCCCCGGCGGTCAGATCGCCCTGTGCCAGCAGTTCTAAAATGCGCCGCCGCGTCGGGTCGGCCAGCGCCTTGAAAGCATCTCCCAAACAGAACAACTCCTTTCCTGATAAACAATTAGATAAACGTCTAACTGTCTACGTCTTTACTATACTCCTATGCACCTGCCGCTGTCAATAGATGTTTTGAAAAATATCTAACTATACACTTCCCTCCGACTGTTTCTCCAACTTTTACCAATGATTTTTCCTGCAAGTTCACAATTTGTTTGCAATTTTCCTATTGACATAGTATGTGAATGTGCTACAATATTAGCAGTCGAACGGATAGAGTGCTAAATAAAAATGAACACACAGAATTTGCGAAAGCAGATTCTTGAACTACAAAATCCAAGCACTTTACGCGCGAGACTGCCAGAACAATGCGCTATCTGCACTAAAGGAGGTACGCACTATGAACATCGAACAAATGACACAGAAAACCCGTGAGGCTTTGCAGGCTGCACAGCGCATCGCGGTGGAATATTCCAACAACGCGGTGGAGCAGGAGCACCTGCTGGCCGCCCTTGCCCAGCAGCAGGACGGGCTTATCCCGCAGCTGCTGCAGACCCTTGGCATTGACGCCAATGCCTTTGCCCAGGCGGCCTTGCAGAAGGTCGAGGCGCTGCCCCGCGTGACCGGCTCGGGCCGTGACCCGGAGAAGATCTACATCTCCAACGATCTGGACCGCGCCCTCAACGCCGCCGAGCAGCAGGCCAAGCAGATGAAGGATGAATACATCAGCGTAGAGCATGTATTCCTCGGTATTTTGCAGCGGCCCGGCAAGGCTGCCAGTGAAATCTTCAAGACTTTCGGCATCACAACCGAAAAATTTATGAAGCAGCTGAGTACGGTACGTGGCAATCAGAGGGTCACGAGTGATAACCCGGAGGACACCTACAATGCCCTGAAAAAGTACGGTCAGGACCTTGTCGAAATGGCAAAGGCGCATAAACTTGACCCTGTGATTGGACGCGATACGGAAATTCGCAATGTCATCCGTATCCTGTCCCGCAAACGCAAGAACAACCCCGTGCTGATCGGTGAGGCCGGTGTCGGCAAGACCGCTATCGCCGAGGGACTGGCGCAGCGGATCGAAAGCGGAGATGTGCCCGAAAACCTGAAGGATCATACCGTGTTCAGTCTGGACATGGGGGCGCTGGTCGCAGGTGCCAAATACCGCGGCGAGTTTGAGGAACGCTTGAAGAGCGTCCTCAACGAGGTCAAGAAGTCCGAGGGCAAGATCATCCTCTTCATCGATGAGCTGCACACCATCGTCGGCGCGGGCAAGACCGACGGCGCGATGGACGCCGGCAACCTGCTCAAGCCTATGCTGGCCCGCGGCGAGCTGCACTGCATCGGCGCGACCACGCTGGACGAGTACCGCGAGTATATCGAGAAGGACCCCGCGCTGGAGCGTCGTTTCCAGCCGGTCATGGTCAATGAACCGACTGTCGAGGACACCATCTCGATCCTGCGCGGCCTGAAGGAGCGCTACGAGGTCTACCACGGCGTCAAGATTCAGGACGCCGCCCTGATCGCCGCCGCGACGCTGTCGGACCGTTACATCACGGATCGCTTCCTGCCCGATAAGGCCATCGACCTCGTCGATGAGGCTTGCGCTATGGTCAAGACCGAGCTGGATTCGATGCCCGCCGAGTTGGACGAGATGAACCACCGCATCACCCAGCTGCAAATCGAGGAGGCCTCTTTAAAGAAAGAGACCGACGAACTGTCCAAGCAGCGTTTGGCCACGCTGGAAAAGGAGATGGCCGAGCTGCGCGACAGCTTCAACAGCAAGAAGGCGCAGTGGGAGAACGAGAAGAACGCCGTGAACAAGGTGCAGAGCCTGCGCGCCGAGGTGGAATCCACCAAGGCCGAAATCGAAAAGGCGACCCGCACCGGCGACTACGCCAAGGCCGGTGAGCTGCAATACGGCAAGCTGCCCACCCTGCAAAAGCAGTTGGAGGAAGAAGAAAAGCTGGCCGAGGCAAAGAAGGAATCCAGCCTGCTTCGTGACCGCGTAACGGAAGAAGAAATTGCGAACATCGTCGCCCGCTGGACCGGCATCCCGGTCTCCAAGCTCGTCGAAGGCGAACGCGAGAAACTGCTCCGTCTGCCGGACACGCTGCATCAGCGGGTCATCGGCCAGGACGAAGCCGTGCAGAAGGTCTCGGACGCTATCCTGCGCTCCCGCGCCGGCATCGCGAACCCGAACCGCCCCATCGGCAGCTTCCTGTTCCTCGGCCCCACGGGCGTCGGCAAGACCGAGCTGGCCAAGGCGCTGGCGCAGGCCCTGTTTGACGACGAGAAGAACATGGTCCGTATCGACATGACCGAGTATATGGAGAAATTCAGCGTCTCGCGTCTGATCGGTGCGCCTCCGGGATACGTCGGCTATGAGGAGGGCGGCCAGCTGACCGAGGCCGTGCGCCGCCACCCCTACAGCGTTGTGCTGTTCGATGAGGTCGAAAAGGCCCACCCGGACGTGTTCAACATCCTGCTGCAGGTGCTGGACGATGGCCGCATTACCGACAGCCAGGGCCGCACGGTGGACTTCAAGAACACCGTCATCATCCTGACGTCGAACCTGGGCTCCGACCTGATTTTGGAGGATCTTGAAAAGAGCCGCGCCAACGGCAGCAACGAGCTGTCCGACGAGGCCAGAAACGCCATTGACCAGCTGCTCAAGCGCCAGTTCCGCCCCGAGTTCCTGAACCGTCTGGACGACATTGTCTACTACAAGAGCCTGACCAAGACCGAAATCGGCTCCATCGTTGACCTGATGCTGGCCGACCTGCGCAAGCGTCTGGAGGACAAACAGCTGAAACTGGTTGTCACCGACGCGGCCAAGAACGCCATCATCGACGGCGGCTATGACCCGATCTACGGTGCCCGCCCCTTGAAGCGGTACATCCAGTCCCATGTGGAAACGATGATCGCGAAGGAAATCATCGGCGGCGCCCACACGGCAGGGGACACCCTGACCGTGGATGCGGATGGGAACGGACAGCTGATTTTGCGGTAAGCGCAGTACTATGCTGACACCGTAGGGGCGAACATTGTTCGCCCGCCAACCTTGCCTTGCAAACCGTTTACGGTATAGCTGCCGTAAACGGCCACGGGCGAACATTGTTCGCCCCTACAAAAAAACGCACCGGATTGTGTGGAGCTTTTCCATACAACCCGGTGCATTTTTATTGGTATGCAAAACTTACAAAATGCCCAGCCCCGTCAGCAGCGTCTTGACACCGATCAGGATCAGCACAATGCCGCCGATGCGCTCGGCGGGGGCACGGTACTTGTCGCCGAACATGGCACCGACCTTGACGCCGATGGCGGACAGCAGGCAGGTGATAACGCCGATCAGCCCGGCAGCGGGCAGAATGTCCACCTGCATGGCTGCAAAGCTGACGCCGACGGCGAACGCATCAATGCTGGTGGCGATGGCCAGCGGCAGCATGGCTTTGGCGGAGTAGTCGTCGTCCAGCTGCTCGTCGCCGCCAAAACTCTCCTTGATCATGTTCGCACCGATGAGCGCCAGCAGCACAAACGCGATCCACGGGCCGAACTTCGTCAGCAGCGCGGCAAACCGGTCACCGAGAAAATAGCCCAGTGCAGGCATCAAAAACTGAAATCCGCCGAACCAGACGCCGCAGATCATAGCGTGCTGCAGACTTACCTTGCGGACGGACAGCCCCTTGCAGATCGAGACGGCGAATGCGTCCATCGAGAGGCTGACGGCAATCAGGATCAGGTCGAATAAAGTCATGATTTTCTCCTCCGTTTTGGCAGGGTGCAGACAATAAAAAAGACCTATCTACCCGTGAAAACGGGCAGATAAGTCTCGTCGTTTAAAGTAAAGCCAGAGCAAACGCTCATTGTGTTGGCAGAACTGCACGGCGGCTGCTCCACCGCTGCGCTGACTACTCCCTTATTGCTTCGGATAGTGTAGCATAGGTGAGAATGCTTGTCAATACGTTAGAAATGGCTAATCTTAAACAAAAGGCTTCCCCCGCGGGGGAAGCTGTCAGTGGCTCCGACCACTGACTGATGAGGGCTGACCCTGCCATGGTATCCCGCCAACGGGTAAAAATGGCAAACATACCCCTCATCCGGCCCTGCAGGGCCGGCTTCAGTCTACGCGCTAAGAGCCGCCTACGGCGGTTGCGCTCCGACACGCGCCTGCGGGCGCAGCCCCACAGGGGAAGGCAAGATGCTTGCATAATCCCCCATTTTAGAGTACAATATACACAAATCTGCATTCCGGGGGAATAACCATGCAATATAAAGTTTTGGCGCTGGACCTTGACGGCACCCTGACCAACACCGAAAAAGTCATCACGCCGCGCACTAAGGCGGCATTGCAGGAGGCAGCCCGCCGCGGCGTCTGCATCGTGCTGGCCAGCGGACGGCCCACCGTAGGCATTGAGCCGCTGGCCAGGGAGCTCGAGCTCGAAAAGTACGGCGGCTGTATTTTGAGTTACAACGGCGGCAAGATCATCGACTGCCGGACCGGACAGACGCTGGTGCAGCATGCCTTCCCGGCAGACCTGATCGAGCCGGTCTGCACGTTCAGCCGCTATTGGAACGTCGTGCCGCTGACCTACGATAAAAACGGCATCGTGACCGAGGTTCCCGACGCCCCCTACGTGCTGGAGGAAGCCCGCATCAACAAGATCCCCGTGCGCAAAGTGGAAAACCTGCCCGCCGAGGTGACCTACCCCATCAACAAGCTGCTGCTGACCGGCGACCCCGCCGACATGCCGCACGTTGAGGAGCTGATGCAGCAGGAGTTTGCGGGCAAGCTGTCCATCTGCCGCAGCGCACCTTTCTTTATTGAAACAATGCCCCTCGGCGTCGGCAAGGATACCTCGCTGGAAATTCTGCTGCGCGCCAAGGGCCTGACCCCCGCCAATCTGATGGCCTGCGGTGACGGCTGGAACGACCTGCCGATGATACGCCTGGCCGGTATGGGCGTGGCCATGGGCAACGCCCAGCCGCCGGTCAAGGCTGCGGCCAACTACCTGACCGCCGATAACGACCACGACGGCGTGGGCCTGGCGGTGGAAAAGTTTATTTTGAATGAGGAGACCTGACCTGTGAATCTGATCGTTTTCGATTTGGAATGGAACATCGGCTACCAGCCGAAAACCTTCCTCTATCACGGCACGGAGCTGACGCTGCGCGGTGAAATCATTCAGATCGGCGCGGCCCGCATCAATGACCGCGGCGACGTGCTGGATACGTTTGAGGTCAACCTCAAGCCGCACATTTTCCGCAAATTGCAGCATCATATCGCCAAGGTCACGGGTCTGTCCCAGGGCGACCTGGACGCGGGCCTGCCGATGAAGGAGGGCCTGCAGAAATTTCTTGACTGGGCGGGCGACGATGCCGAGCTGGCCGAGTGGGGCCTGGACGACGTGCCGGTTTTAAAGCAAAACCTGTTCCTCGTCGGGCTGGATGAAAACTGGCCGAACCGCTGGTACGACCTGCAGCGCATCTTCCTGCAGGCTTACCCCCGCAAGGAGGGAGAGGGCCTGACCCTGGAAAGCGTTGTGGACCGTCTGGGCATCCCCAAGGAAGAACCGTTCCACAACGCACTGGACGACGCGCTCTATACGGCCAGGGTCTGCCGCAAGCTCCCGCTGGCCGAGGGCCTCGCGACCTATCCGACGGAGGAGGAGCTGCTGACCGAGGCGCTGCTCGGTGCCGAGAACACGGGCCGCGATGTGCAGCTGTTCATGAACCGCATGGAACACGACGACTACCGCAGCGTGCCCGAGCTGTATCAGGCACGCTGCCCTGAGTGCGGCGCGCCGCTGCAAAACGACGAGGTCTGGCTCAAGCGCGGCAACACGGGCTACTTTACCAGAGCAGCCTGCCCCTACTGCGGGCACTGGTATCTGCGCTTTAAGCTGAGCCGCCGCGACGGCCTGCATTGGAGCTTTGCCCGCTGCATCGACCCGGCTACCCCGGAGTACGATGCCAAATGGGACAAGCAGAAGGCAGCTCTGCTTGAGCGCATGAAGCGCAAGCAGGAGCGGAATATAAAAGAGTGATGAACCCCAAGCTCCGGCTCTGCGGGGCACCTCCCTCGTAACCGGGGGAGGCTTTTTTAATTTCCGTTCTCCTGCTCTTGACAAATTCGGCGTTCTGTCTTATGATTGATGAAAACGTAACACAATTTTTACAAAATTGCAAATATAGCAATAAGAGGTACAAGATGGATACAGAACGCTGGCAGATCTTATTAAAGGCAATCGACCGCGGCAGCCTGCGTGCGGCGGCGGAGGAGATGGGGTTTACGGTCTCCGGCATCAGCCGCAGTGTGGCAACGCTGGAAAAGGAGCTGGGCTTTGCCTTGCTGCACCGCGCCAAAAGCGGCGTGCAGCCCACCGCGGAATGCCGCCAGCTGCTGCCGTCGGTGCGTGAGCTGCTGTTTGCGCAGGAGCGGCTGGAACAGACCGCAGCCAAGGTGCGCGGCGCAGACTGCGGCACCATTGTCATCGGTACGGCGTATAACTGCTACTATGAGTGGGTCACCCGGATGATGGCGGCGTTCCGCACACGGCACCCCGGCGTGGTCATCAAGATCGTCAACGGCACCAGCAGCGAGCTGGCCGAGATGCTGCTGGATCACCGCACGGATTTCTGCCTCATCAGCCACCGTGACTCGCTGCCGGTCTGGCTGCCCATCCGTCAGGACGAGCTGATGGTCCTGCTGCCCAAAAACCACCCGCTGGCGGACCGCGAGTCCTTCCCGGTGGAAAGCCTGAAGACCGAGCCGTTCATCGACAGCTACCCGGGCATGGAGACCGACATCACCCTGATTTTTGACAAGCTGAAGGCCCGCCCCGACGCACGCTATTCCACGATGGACATCACGGCGACCTATGCCATGGTGTCGGCGGGCTTGGGTATCAGCGTAAACAACGCCATCAACCACCAGGACGGCTATCCCGGCGTCGTGGAGCGCCCGATGAATCCCCACCAGATGATGGAGATCGGTCTCGCCTGCGGCGAGAACCTTGCCCCCGCCGCTCAGGCGTTCCTGGATTTCGTGAAGGAGCGGCTGCCGGAATAAAGTGATAGGCAAATGAAATGAATACTAATGAATACTATAATAAGTGAGAGCCTTTTTGAGGAACGTTTGTCTCAGCTTACGGCAATTGCAGTGGCAAATCAAAAGGGCACAGGAGACGACTCGACAGAGGTATCCTTCCACTCGGGCGACTGGTATCATGAAGAAGGCTACAAGAGACAGGTTTGGACGGAAGCACATAAGAAATTGCAGTTGAATGGCTGGAATGATAAGACAGATTCTGAAATTGTAAAGTGCGTACTGAATACCTTTTCAGTTGTTGTAGAGGAAGAACGCGAAAATCTTGTTTCGTTGCCCAGCTATATGTTGACATCAGAAGTCTTTACGAATGACTGCCAAAAGACGGCGTGGATTTTGAAACGACTGTTCCGGGGAAATGTTAGTGACGAGGAAGACTGCTTTCATGAGCTGGTAATATTATTGTCCACTAAACGAATTTATGACCCGTTCTCTGTGATTGCTTACCTGTTTTTTCTCAAAGACCGTGAACGCTATGTGACGGTCAAAAAGGATCATTACCGGAATATTAGTTTTCCGAAGCTGGAAATATCGATCTCGTGCTTGAACGAATGTACATGGGAAAATTATCAGACGATAATAGACATTGCCAGACAGATTGAAGTGCTTTTGGAAAGATATTTCGAGGATGTGGAGCTGATTGACGCACAATCTTTCTTGTGGATGATGTGGAGAGTGGAAAAGGCATGGCCGTGGGTGGCAAAACGTGTCGAGCCAAACGTAGGTGTTGAAGAAACTCGTGTGATGTATCCGGATGGGAAGAAGACGGAGTATTACGTCACCCGTTACGAGCGCAGCCCACAGAACCGCGCAGCAGCGATTCGGATTCATGGCTGTAAATGCAGTGTCTGCGGTTTTGATTTTGAAAAGACCTACGGTGCACTGGGCAAAAACTTTATCGAGGTTCACCATTTAGTTCCGTTGTCTTCTCTGGACGAGGAAGTGAAGGTGAACCCGGAGACAGACCTGGTCTGCCTTTGTGCAAACTGCCACCGCATGATTCACCGCAAAGTGAACGCAATTCTGACACCAGAGCAACTCAAGCATATCATGGTGGAGGCTGCGGCAAATAGTGCTTTATGAAAATGACCGCCAGACGAGGAAAACGTCTGGCGGTCATTTTGATTTTGGTCTCAATACGTGATAATGATGCCCTGATCCTGCGCGTAGAAGCTGCACAAGCCGGAGCAGGGCACGATCTTCACCGGAGCGCCGGGCCACTTGGCCTCAATGCCGTGATGCAAAAGCTGGGCGGCGTTCTGATTGCCGCACTCGCTGATGAGCACCGGATGGACACCATCGTATTTGTCCTCGTCCATCTGCTCCAGAATCTTTGCCAGCACGCGGGTCTCGCCGCGGGTCTTGAAGTAAAAGTCGATCTTGCCGTCCGGCGTGCGGCGGCCCAGAACGCGCATGTTCAGGCGGCCTGCGATAAAACCGACTACCCTGTTGACACGGCCATTCTTGGCCAGATTGTCAAAGCTCGCCAGTGCAAACAGGATGTGGGTGCTATCGGCAAACTTTTTCAGCGCAAAGCAGATGTCGTCAAATGCCTGATCCTCGCCGATCAGCTTGTTGGCCAGCTCGGCGGCACCGGCCAGCGCACCGGAGCAGCTCAGCGTGTCCAGCACAAAAATTTTCTTTTCGGGGTGCTCCTCCAGCACCATCTCGCGCGCGGCCATGGCGGCATTGTAGCTGCCGGACAGGTTGCTGCTGATGGTGAAGGCAAACACGTTGTCCGCCTGCAAAAAATATTCGGCCCATTCCTCGGGGCTTGGGCAGGCGGTGGTGCTGGCACCGTTGTAGTCGGTCATGGCCTGCAGCATCTGCTGGGTGTTCAGCGTGGCAAGGTCAACATACTCGCGTTCACCAACGCGGATTTTAAACGGTACAAGGGCAAACTGCACGCCCGGTGCCGGGTTTTCCAGCTCGCGGATCTCGCAGGAGCTGTCGGATACGATCATCCATGCCATGGGGCAGAACCTCCGTTCTGTGATGATTGGTCACGTCTATTCTTACTCTTATTATAGGGGTACAGGAGAAAAGCGTCAAGCTAATTTTTGCAAACGTCCCTTTTTCGGTCTGTAAAATTTGCTGTGGCCACTTGTACCCGGTGCGGTTCCGGCGTATAATAGCTATACATGCTTGATTGCGTAAAGAATAGGAGCTTTTATGGCTGATTTTTATACCTACCGCAATGAGGTCGCAGGCAGGCGCCGCAAGCGCAGACTGTTCCTGATCCTCATCGTTGTTTTGGCGGTGCTCTGCATCGGCGTGGGCTACTTCTGGTCCACCCGGCAGAGTGCCCCGGCTCAGACTTCCCCGGCGGAATCCGCTACGCCGGAGCAGGCCGCATCCGCTGCCGCGCCCACCGAGGCCCCCTCGGCAGCACCGGCAGACATTGCCGAGCCGCAGCGCATCCTGCCGGGCGTCGATACCGCCGCGTGGGACAAGTCCGAGGCCGTCGCGGCCACGATCGACACCGAGTACCGCAACACCGATCACCGTATGGTGGCCGTCCCGATGCTGGGCACCGTGACGAACGACTATTTCAACACCGTCACCTTCGCGGGCGACAGCATCGCGTCTGGCCTTGGCATCTACGATACGGGCTACCACAATGCCCACTACGCCACCTACGTCAGCGCGGGCGTGCAGACCTTTGTCAACAATGTCAGCGTCAAGAACGCCGTCACCGGTGCGAACGAGACTCCGATGGAAACCATTGCCGCCAGCCAGCCGGATTATCTCTATATCCTTGTCGGCACGAACAACCTCGTCGTGCAGGGCAGTGAGGACAGCTTTATCGCCTACTACGAGCGCCTCATTGATATGCTGCGTGAGCAGCTGAACCCCGGCGTGACGATTTATATCCAGTCCATTCCCGGCGTACAGGAGGATGTGGTCGCCTCCAAGCCCGGTCTGGACAACACCCGCATTGCCACGCTCAACGACCTGCTGGCCAACATGGCGCTGCGCAAGGGCTGCTACTATATCAACATCCGCGAGGCCCTGACCAACCCCGCCGACGGCAGCCAGATCGACGACTACGCCACGAAGGACGGCGTCCACTTCAATGCCGCGGGCTACCATGCCTGGGCCGAATATCTGGCCACCCACACGGTCTGGAACCGCCGCAGCGTCTACAGCGGCGAGAACCCGTACTACATCTACGGGACCTGAAAATAATTTCCGGATTGCACAAATCCCCTGCAAAGTGTAAAAAGAACCTTGCAGGGGACTTTTTTTGTACATTTGTCCGAAAAAACGCCCGATTTATGTCGAACTTGTACAAAACGAATGGGTAACATACGAAAATTTTAGCAGAATATTACACAAAAGACCTTGCATTTCCCGTAAGAAACAGGTAATATAGAGACAGAGATTATATAGAGTCGGTGTACTGTATCCACTACAGCACCGCTCAAAAGGGGAGATTACGTTGAAACAGCGCAAAGAGACGCCCAAAAGCTCCGATCTGCCCATTTATCTGTTCAAGCAGGGCAACAATCAGGAGGCCTATCGCTACTTCGGTGCGCATCTGTGCGAGGAAAACGGCGAGGCCGGCGCAGTGTTCCGTGTCTGGGCACCGCACGCCAAGGCCGTTTCCATTGTGGGTGACTTCAACAGCTGGACGCCCGGCGAGCACCCCATGGAAAAGGTGACGGACGGTATCTGGGAGCGCTTCGTTCCCGGCATCAAACAATTTGATGTCTATAAATACTGCATCACCACCCCGGCGGATGAGCTGGTCTATAAGGCTGACCCGTATGCCTTCCATACCGAGACCCGCCCGTCCAACGGCAGCAAGGTCTATGATATTGAGGGCTACACCTGGGGGGATGCCGCCTGGGTCAGTGACGAGGAAAAGCGGGATGTCATCAACAGCCCGATGTCCATTTACGAGCTGCAGGCCGGCAGCTGGAAGATGAAGGACCCCGAAAACGGCGTGCCCTACAACTATGCCGAGCTGGCCGACGAGCTGATCCCGTACATAAAGGAAATGGGCTACACCCACGTGGAGCTGCTGCCCATCACCGAGTATCCCTTCGACGGCAGCTGGGGCTATCAGGTCACGGGCTATTTTGCCCCGACAAGCCGCTACGGCACGCCGAAGGACTTCATGGCCTTCGTCGACAAGCTGCATCAGGCGGGCATCGGCGTCATTCTGGACTGGGTCCCGGCCCACTTCCCGAAGGATGGCTACGGCCTGTATATGTTCGACGGCGCCCCCTGCTATGAGGACCCCAACCCCCGCCGCGGTGAGCACAAGGAATGGGGCACGATGGTCTTTAACTACGGCATGAAGGAGGTCGAGAGCTTCCTGATCTCCAGCGCCATGTTCTGGGTGGACCGCTATCATGTGGACGGTCTGCGCGTCGATGCTGTCGCCAGTATGCTCTATCTCGACTACAACCGCAAGGACGGCGAGTGGGAGCAGAACGTCAACGGCGGCAAGGAAAATCTCGAGGCCATCGCCTTCCTGCAGAAGCTGAACACGGCTATTCTGGGCCGCTATCCGCATAAAATGATGATCGCCGAGGAATCCACCGCCTGGCCGCTGGTCACAAAGCCTGCGTCCGACGGGGGCTTGGGCTTCAATTTCAAGTGGAACATGGGCTGGATGAACGACATGCTCAGCTACATGAAAACCGACCCGCTCTTCCGCGCCGGCAACCACGGCAAGGTCACGTTCAGCTTCTTCTATGCGTTCAGTGAGAACTTCGTGCTGCCCATCAGCCACGACGAGGTCGTCCACGGCAAGTGCAGCCTGCTGAACAAGATGCCCGGCGATTATGAGGAAAAATTCTCGAACCTGCGCACCTTCTTCGGCTACATGATGGCCCACCCCGGCAAAAAGCTGCTCTTTATGGGCCAGGACTTCGGCCAGTTTATCGAGTGGGACGAGAAGAAGCCGCTCGACTGGATGCTGCTCGGCTACGATAAGCACCGTGAGCTGCAAAGCTACGTCAGGGATCTGAACCACTTCTACCGTGACACGCCCGCCCTGTGGCAGGTCGATTACAGCTGGGAGGGCTTCCAGTGGATCGTGCCCGACGACAGCAAGCAGAGCGTCATCGCGTTCCTGCGCCGCGACGCTGCGGGCAAGATGGTGCTTGTCGTCTGCAACTTCAACCCGGTGCTGCGCAAGGAGTACCAGATGGGCGTGCCGAACCCCGGCAGCTACAAGGAGATCCTCAACTCCGACGATAAGAAGTACGGCGGCTCCGGCGTGACCAACGGCACGGTCAAGGCGAAGAAGGGCCCGATGCACGGCTTCGACCAGCATATTTCGCTGACGCTGCCGCCGCTGTCCACCCTCTACCTGAGCGTGCCCGCTGCCCGCAAGCCGCGCGCCGCCAAGACGGAGGACAAGGCAGCGGAAAAGCCCGCCAAGCCCGCCGCCAAAAAGACGGCAAAAACCACTGCCAAGACTGCGGCCCCCGCCGCAGACGCCGGGACCGAGGCGGCTCCTAAGCGCCGCGGACGTCCGCCCAAGGCCAAAACGACGGTGTAAGCCGTCTTTGGATATATGTTAAAAACGGCATTCTGCCGAAATTTTAAGGGGAGAAATCTTATGGCTAAAGAAATGATCGCAATGATCCTGGCAGGCGGCCAGGGCTCGCGTCTGTACGCGCTGACCCAGAAGCTCGCCAAGCCGGCAGTTCCGTTTGGCGGAAAGTATCGTATCATCGACTTCCCGCTGTCCAACTGTGTCAATTCTGACATTGACACGGTGGGCATCCTGACCCAGTATCAGCCCCTCGTCCTGAACGAGTACATCGGCAACGGCCAGCCGTGGGACCTTGACCGCCTGCACGGCGGTGTTCACGTTCTGCCGCCGTACCAGCAGGCCTCCGGCTCTGACTGGTACAAGGGCACGGCCAACGCCATCTATCAGAACCTGTCCTTCATTGACCGCTATGACCCCAAGTATGTCATCATCCTGTCCGGCGACCAGATCTGCAAGCAGGATTACTCTGACTTCCTGCGCTTCCATAAGGAGAAGAACGCAGAGTTCTCCGTCGCCGTCATGGAGGTGCCATGGAGCGAGGCATCCCGCTTCGGCCTGATGGTCACCGATGAGGATGACCGCATCAACGCCTTTCAGGAAAAGCCGAAGGAGCCCAAGTCCAACCTGGCATCCATGGGCATCTACATCTTCAACTGGGACATCCTGAAGAAATACCTGAGCGAGGACGAGGCTGACCCCAACTCCGAGAACGACTTTGGCAAGAACGTCATTCCCAACCTGCTGAAGGATGGCCGCCGTATGTATGCGTACCACTTCAGCGGCTACTGGAAGGACGTCGGCACGATCTCCAGCCTGTGGCAGGCCAACATGGAGGTCCTGGACCCGAAGCATTCCGGCATCAACCTGTTCGATGAGAACTGGAAGATCTACTCCCGCAACACGGGCCGTCCCTGCCAGCAGATCGGCAGCGACGCCACCATCTCCAACTCGATGATCTCCGAGGGCTGCAAGGTCAACGGTACGGTCAATAATTCCATCCTGTTCCCCGGCGCAGTCGTTGAGAAGGGCGCTACGGTCGAAGCAGCCGTCGTTATGGGCGGCACGGTCATCAAGGCCGGTGCGTCCGTCAAGCACTGCATCGTGGCCGAGAACGTCACGATCGAGGAGGGCGCAACCGTCGGCGCTATGCCCGAGGGCGGCCTGAACATTGCCGAGCCCGGCGATGTCGCCACCGTCGGCTCCGGCGTCGTCATCGGCAAGGGCGCAGTGGTTGGCCCCAAGGCAATGGTCTCCAGCGATGTAAAGGATGGTGAGGAACAATGGTAAACAGCAATGTGAATGCTCTCGGCGTCATTTTCGCCAATACGTATGATAACCTCGTTCCCGAACTGGTGGCGGAGCGCTCCATGGCCTCCATCCCGTTCGGCGGACGTTACCGCCTGATCGACTTCACGCTGTCCAGCATGGCCAACGCCGGCATCGACAACGTGTCCGTCATCGTGCGTAAAAACTACCACTCTCTGATGGATCACCTGGGCGCAGGCCGTGAGTGGGACCTGACCCGTAAGCGCGGCGGCCTGAATATCGTCCCGCCCTTTGCCGAGCGCAGCGTCAAGCTGTACTCCGGCCGTGTGGACGCACTGGACAGCATCCTCAACTGGCTCGAGGCGCAGAAGGAGCGCTACGTTATCCTGTCTGACTCCTACATTGCCATGAACTTCGACTTCAATAAGCTGATCGATGCTCATGTCAAGTCCGGCGCTGACGTCACGATGGTTTACAACCGCGCCGCCATCCCCGAGGGTGCCCGCAGTGATAACTACACCATCCGTCTGGATGACAATGACCGCGTTGTTGAGATTCTGTCCAACGACTACCGCATCGGTGAGCAGAACCTCGCCATGAACATCTATGTCATTGAGCGCGAGAGCCTGATCCACCTGATCCACGATGCCTCCGTCCGCGGCCTCGTCTACTTCGAGCGCGACATCCTGGCCCGCAACCTCAAGCTGCTGAACGTCCATGCCTACCGGTTCGACGGCTATGTCGCCCGCGTCTCCGACATGAAGAGCTACTTCGACGAGAATATGCGTCTGCTCCAGGAAGGCAGCATGGACGCCCTGTTCGGACCCGCGCCCATCTACACGAAGATTCGTGACGATAACCCGACCCGCTACCTGGAGGGCAGCTCTGTCAAGAATAGCCTGCTGGCTGACGGCTGCGTCATCGAGGGCTCCGTTGAGAACAGCGTGCTGTTCCGCGGCTGCAAGATCAAGAAGGGCGCTGTTGTCAAGAACTGCGTCCTGATGCAGGATACTGTTGTTGAGCCGAACTGCAATGTGGAGTACGTCGTCACCGACAAGAACGTCCACATCACCGAGGACAAGAAGCTGACCGGCACCGACACCTTCCCGGTGTTCGTTGCCAAGGGTCACAGCGTATAAAATACCCCGCCAGCAAAACGCTGACACAGGGGAGACATAACGCTCATAGAGGTCGAACTCCCTCTCCCCGGAGGCGACTTTGATGAGAGGGCGGGGGAGAGCCAGACTTTCCCTCGCCCTCATTTTGTGAAACTCGCACGGAGGTGCTTATGAAAATCCTGTACGCAGCCAGCGAGGCTGCACCCTTTGCCAAGTCCGGCGGCCTGGCCGATGTTGCGGGCGCTCTGCCCAAGGCACTGGTCCGCGACGGCATCGACGCCCGCGTCGTTATGCCGCTGTACGGCGACCTGAAATTCAAGGATACGCTGACCTATGTCACCAACTTCAGCGTGCCCGTGGGCTGGCGCAGCCAGTACTGCGGCCTGTTCAAGGCCGAGCGCGACGGCGTTGTCTTTTACTTCATCGACAACGAGTATTACTTCAAGCGCAGCGGCCTGTACGGCTTCTATGACGACGGCGAGCGTTTCGCGTTCTTCTCCCGCGCCATTCTGGAGATGCTGTTCTACACCGACTTTGAGCCGGACATCATCAACTGCAATGACTGGCAGACCGCACTGACGCCCGTCTACCTGAATCTGTACTACCGCCATCTGGATAAGTTCAGCCGCATCAAGACGGTGTTCACGATCCACAACATTGCCTACCAGGGCAAATATGGTCTGGATATTCTCGAGGACACCTGCGGCATCGGCGCACGTGACGCCCATGTTGTGGAGTATGACGGCTGCGCCAACTTCATGAAGGGCGCCATCGAGTGTGCAGACAAGGTCACCACCGTCAGCCCGACCTACGCGCAGGAGATCCTCGACCCGTGGTTCAGCCACGGTCTGGACGGCTTGCTGCGCCAGAAGCAGTATAAGCTGTGCGGCATTCTGAACGGTATTGACGTCGATGTCTTTAACCCTGCCACCGACCCTGACATTGCCAAAAACTACGACGCCGAGACCTTCCAGGAGGGCAAGGCTGTCTGCAAAGAGGCCCTGCAGGACGAGTTCGGCCTGCATAAGGACGGCAGCCCGGTCATGGCCATGGTCACCCGTCTGGTTGGCCACAAGGGCGTTGACTTGGTTCAGGCCATCGCCGAGGGTCTGCTGCAGCAGGGCATCGAGCTGGTCATCCTCGGTTCCGGCGAGGCCCAGTATGAGAACTTCTTCAACGAGCTGTGTGCACGCAACCCGGGCCGCGTCGGTGTCTACATCGGCTTCAACGCCAAGCTGGCACAGCAGATCTACGCCGGTGCCGACATCTTCCTGATGCCGTCCCGCTCCGAGCCCTGCGGCCTGGCCCAGATGGTCTCCTGCCGCTACGGCACGATCCCCGTCATCCGCGAGACCGGCGGCCTGAAGGACTCTATCCACGACTCCGGCGACGGCTACGGCAACGGCTTTACCTTTGCCAACTACAACGCCCATGAGCTGTATGAGGCCTGCTGGCGCGCCAAGGAAGGCTATTGGCAGAAGGACGGCTGGCCCGTGCTGGTCAAGCGCGCCATGGAGTGTGACTTCAGCTGGTCCAACTCCGCCAAGAGCTACGAGGGCCTGTACAACGAGGTCGTCAACCTCTGGTAATCTTTTCATAAAATGCGGTCTTTCGTCGAAAAGTGGGAGACCGCATTTTTCGTTGAAAAAAGCGGTATTTTTCTCAAAAAATCGCTTGACATTTCTTCTGCCAGCCGTTATAATAATACACGTCGTCAGGGCCATGGCCCACGGCGAAAAGAATATGCGGATGTGGCGGAACTGGCAGACGCGCTAGATTCAGGTTCTAGTTCCCTTAAAAGAGTGTGGGTTCAAATCCCTTCATCCGCACCATAAGACTGTGATGAAAAAGATGTCACAGTCTTTTTTCTTTGTTGTAGCGTCGAAAATCGGCGATTTCGCCAACCGATTTTTGAACACGGTTTTACAGTGTTGTCCAACCATTTTTGGGCGGTTTGCCCACCCTGAAGCCCACTTTCTCTGCCATTTTTTGGAATTTGGCAGGGGAGTGGGCAATTTTTTTGAGAAAAAACAGAATAAATCCTGCTGTTTTCAGAATGTTTTCAATTTCCCCGTAGCCATACCAGAACCCGGATCTTTCGACAGAAGAGCGCATCAGCGACCTGATGAGCCGGATGACCCTTGAAGAAAAGATCCTGCAGACAGATCAGTATTATTCCGGCGATTTTACAACGCAGGACGAAAACGGCAAGGTTACCGCCGTGGATATGCAGCGGTTTGATGCACTGATGCAGCACAATAGTGTCGGCAGTGTGCAACTGCGCGGTATGACTGCTGCCCAAGCCAATGTTGTGCAGCGGTAAGAAGGTTGTAAAGCTGCTGGATTATGCTTAGCAAAACAGAACTGTTCATTTAGAATATAAGCCGCTTGTTCTTTGCGGCATAATAAAAGGTACAAATTATATACCAGTAAGGAGGATCTGCATGAAAACTTCATCTATTCTTGACACCTATCAGACCTGGCTGACCCACCGGGAGTACAGCCCCGCCACCATCCAGAAGTACACCAAAGCCCTGGCCCGCTTTTTTGCCGATACCGGGGCAGGGGACATCCCGACCCGCGAGACCGTTGCAGCCTGGCGGGATAGCCTGACCGAAAAGGGCTATACCCCTGCCACCGTGAACGCGATGCTGGCTGCCGTCAATGATTGCCAAGAGAGCATCGACAACGTGGCTGGCAAAGCTAAGCCGCTCAAGCACCAGCGCAGGATCTTCGCCGACCCTGGCCGGGAACTGACCCGCGCCGAGTATTTCCGCCTGCTGAACGCCGCACGCGCCGCCGGCAACAAGCGCACCCAGCTGCTGCTGGAAGCGCTTTGCTCCACCGGCATCCGCGTCTCGGGACTGCAGTTTATCACGGCAGAAGCCGTCCGCCGGCATAAGGCATCCATTCGCTGCAAGGGCAAGTGCCGGGAAATTTTGCTGCCGGCCGAACTCTGCCACCGGTTGACCCGCTGGTGCCAGAAACACCGCATTCATGTCGGTCCGGTGTTTCTTTCCCGTGTTGGCAAGCCTCTGAGCCGCGTAACGGTCTGGAAACTGCTCAAAGCCCTGTGCGAGCGCGCTAATGTGGCCTGGAAGAAAGTTTTCCTCCACAACCTGCGGCACCTGTTTGCGCGGACATTTTACAACCTCGAAAAAAACATCTCGAAACTGGCGGACCTGCTCGGTCATTCCAGCATCGAGACGACAAGAATTTATATCATGGAATCCGGCGCAGAACATGAGCGTCTACTCAATAAAATGCACCTTCTATTGTGAATTTGACGAAAGCATAGTTCCGTTCCTGTCGTTAACAAAAGTTAACATTTAATAAACGTCCGTTCGCGTTTTAAATACCAAAAATGAAAAAGTAAGTAAGAAAAAGTTGTTGGGCAAGCGCTGAAATTCCGCGCCTAACAGTATTTCTATGTGCACTTTTTACAATTTCAACAAAATTGTGTACTTCCCCTTGCCTTTTTCACCTTTATGTGCTAAAATTAGCACTGGTTAATCTATTGTAACTTCTTTTTGCAATTTGTTTTGTTATATGTAGTTAACATGCAATTAACAGAATATGCTTCTGTTTTTCTTTGCTCGCTGCACGCTGAAATGACCGGAACACAAATATTGCAAGGACGATGCAACTTGACATCTGAAATTGTGGGTAATCGCTTGCACAAGTGTGGGCTATGTCTGCCTGGTGGCAGCCAACAGCGATTGTGGTTCGCACAACATTTTGGTTGGAAAGCTAATTGGGCAAGATGGCCGCTCCATTGTCGGCAATAAAAACTTCAAACCACTTTGTATGTGGTGCGTAGCCTAGAGGGTATCTGAAAAATCCCCAGCACTGTCTAATTCTACCGGGGCATCCCCGCACAATTCTCGGCTTAAGCCTAAAGCATCGCTGCGATGGCCGCGGCACATGATCAGCGTTGAGAAAATGCTCGGCAATCCACCAAGGATTGCCTGTGCTTCTCTCTTAGCCGGTCACGCGTCTCGCTCGCCGCATTGGCATTTTGAATTGCTCGGTATTGCCCAAAAGCAGCGTCTGCTACGTTACTCAACCTTGCAATACACCAAGTATTGCGGCGGTCTCGCGCCTTGCATCCGTTATCTTTTAGCGAATTTTCCAGCATTTTGGTTTATCAGAGACGCCCGAATAAATTTTGAATCTATCCGCTTATGAAGCTTCTGGCATCAGGTGTGCCGATCCAATGCCTCAAGCAAGGCGCGGTAGAGGCGGTCAAGTGGAACAATAGAACGATGTGTTGCTGATGGTAGAGATATCTACCCACTCTATTGTCTGTCCGTCTGCCTGCTAATTTGTTTGGGAATGAACGGGACGATACGTAAAAATGGCGTTGATTCTGTGCCAGGGCTTTATGTAGCCGTTATTGGGCCGGAAACAGGAGTGTTTGCCAGAAGCGGGTTTGGCCATACGCGCACATGCATAGCAGAAATGTATATCTGCTTGACAAATGAGCGCGGCAGACCACGTTTCCTGGTGGATATAAATCAATTTGAGCGGAGGTGGTGCTTAAGGGAAAGCCCAACCGGATCCCTGTGAAAGTATTTTGCTGTGCATTGAATGGAAACGCTTTGATGTGTAATCCCGGACTGTTCTGTTTGAATCAAGAGCGGCGTCATCATTGTAAGTTCCAAACCTCAAAGGGAACAACAGGGTGCTTTCGGCAAAATTACCCGGTTCGGCGCGATTGATTAGATGCATCTGAGAAAAGAGAAATGAAAGGATGTGCTTTACCAATGGAAAACAAGAAGTGGAAACGCTTCGGTTCATGTCTGATGGCACTGGCTATGGTACTGTCCGGTACCGCATTGCCCGCAAGTGCTGCGACCCCCGGCAAAGACGGGTCAGCGGAGATGAACGAAGCGTATGCCGCACACGAGTCCCTGATGCCGATCGGCCCCTCTTTCAGCGTGGCCACTCTTTTGGAGTGGACGCCGGAATCTGACCCGGACGCACGATACAGCAGGGCGAGCATTCCCATGGCAAACCGAGAGGGCGGTTTTGTCGTGAACCCAAAGGCAAATCCGGAAGCAAAGCTCATGCTCTGCTCCCTGGCTAACTCTTCCCACGACACCACCAGTTCACAAGGCACCGAGAACTTCATGAGCTGGTCCTTCAACTACTGGCAGTACACCGATTCTTTTGTGTACTGGTCCGGTTCTGAGGAGGGCCTGATCTGCTGCCCCACCGGCGAATTTACTGACGCTGCCCACACCAACGGTGTGCCGGTCGTTGCTACACTGGGCTTCCCTTGGGGATCTGGCTCGGGCTATGCGGAGGAAGTTGACGCTTTCTGCCAAAAGGCGGAAGATGGCAGTTTCCCCGTGGCAGATAAGCTACTGGCAGTGATGGATTACTATGGTTTTGATGGATACTTCTTCAACCAGGAATCCTTTGGCTGCAGTGCAGAGATTGCATCCAGGTTGGATGAGATGATCCGCTACATGCGCGCCAAGTGCCCCGACATCTTGATTAGCTGGTACGACTCGATGCTGCCTTCCGGCGGCGTATCTTACCAGAACGCGGTTAATAGCTCGAACCAGCGTTGGATGGAGCGTAGCGATGATGGCTCTGTGGGAATCAATGAGTTCTTTATGAACTACAACTGGTATACAGGGCAGATTTCTACTACAGTCAGCACGATGAACTCTATTAACCGCAGCCCCTTCGATGCTTATGCGGGCTTGGATGTACAGCAAAACGGCATGAACACGCCTTTCCGTGATGAACTGCTCGTGGACGAGGATGGCAAGCTAAAGCTATCCATCGCGCTGTATTGCCCCAACTCCACGTTAGGTAACTCTGCAAACGGAGCGCAGTTCCACGAGGTTGAACAAGACTTCTATGTCAATTCTGCTTCAGATCCGCGGGTAGAAGTGGCTAATGTTTCCTCACCCACTTGGCTGGGTATGTCCCGATTCTTCGCCGACAAGACGCCGATCCTCAGCACACCGTTCGTAACCAGTTTTAATTCCGGCCACGGTTTTGGTTATTATGTGAATGGTGAACTCTCCCGTGACAACGAGTGGAGTTACCAGTCCGTGCAGGACGTTATGCCCACCTGGACCTGGATCATCGATTCTGACGGCTCGAAGCTTGATGGCGGCTATGACTTCACTGACGCCTATAACGGCGGCACTTCCATTCAGTTCTATGGTGATCTGGATGCCAACAAGGCAAACGACATCATGCTGTACAGCACCGATGTCGCTGTGACCGATGGCATGACACTGAGCCTGACGGCCAAGAACGATGATGGCAAGGCCAGGTTGGTTGCCTATTATGGCGATGACAGCACTGCCAGCTATGAGGAATGCGAAACAGTCGCTTACGATTTGACTGCCAGTGAGGCTGATACCTGGACCACCACGGTGGTAGATATTTCTGATCATGTCGGCAAGACTTTGTATGCCATTGGTTTAAAGGTGGAAAGCGATACTGCTGTGTCCGACTACCACATCAACCTGGGCCAGCTTGCCATTTTGGATCAGGATCGCGCGGCGCTGTCCGGTCCTACTTCTGTGGCGCTGGACGAGATCCTGTATCACAACGCCTATGATGCGGAAGCACGTATTTACTGGGATGCTGTGGACGGCGCTGCTTCCTATGAGATCTACAAGGTCAACGCGAACGGGACTTCTAATCTGATCATGGAGACCCCCAACACGGCCTTCTACCTGCCTACCCTGGTTCGTGATTTTGACGAAGACGACGTGACGCTGAAAGTCGTCCCCGTTAATGCCAACGGTGTACGCGGTGAAGGCACCGAACTGATAATCGACTGGCTGTATAGCAATGAGGACTCTGAAGTCTACGAACCAAAAGAATTCGAAAACGTCTGCCTGGGGGCGACGGTAACCGGATATTCTGGCCAGAATGAGAGCGAGCCTGCCTCCAAGGCCATTGACGGGACCTCCCTGAATGGTTCCAAATGGTGTGTTACCAATGCGGAGACCGGATATATGGACATTGACATTGGTCGTGAGGTGACGGTCCGCCGCTGGCGCGTAGAACATGCCCAGTACGGTGGCGAGGATGTGTCGATGAACACCGTCGACTTTGCTCTGGAGTATAAGAATGCGTCTGGCCGGTGGGTAGAGGCAAAGCGCATCCGGCACAACACCGCCGCTGTAACGGATGTCTTGCTGGACGAACCGGTGACTGCACAGAAATGGAGACTGCACATTTATGATGATGGAACTTCCCCCTGGGGCGGTATCCGCATTTATGAATGGCAGATGTTCGAGACCGCCGAGTTCCCCCAGACGGAGCCGGTGTCCATCCAGTTTGCCGCCGCAGAGAATGGCACGGGCGCCAATGATACCTTCACACTGAAGAACGTGCCTGCGGGCCAGACTGTCAAGGTCTACACCAAATCCGGCAGCGAGTATAACAAGATCGGAGAGGCGGTTGCAGAAAGCGGCACTGTCACTATCACCGGCCTTAACTTTGGCACGCAAGAAGCCGGACGTATTTACTACACCACCACCGCCACAGGTTCCGCAGAAAGCATCAAGCTGAGCGCGAGCTTTGAGGCGGAAAATGCCGCAAAATCTGAGGCGGCAAAGGATGTTACAGCGAAAGCTTATTCACAGCCTGGCTCGCTTAGCTCTTCCAACGGTGGCGACATCTATATTTCTCTTACGGTGAATGGCCTGAGTGAAGGCGATGTGGTCTACGTTTACGAGAACGACTCTGGTGAATACACCAAAGCCTCTCTCCCGGTGGCTGCTGGCGAAACCTCGGTAATTATCCGTGGCATTCGGGTCCCGCGTGCGGGCAGTGAACTCACCCTGCAAGTAAAACGCGTCAGTAAGCTGATCTCTGATAAGTATACTGTCGAAATCCCCGCATTCCCGGAACCGACCGCTTACTTGAACTTGGTGGCGACCAATGCCAAGGGCGAGAAACTGACCGGCGTTACTTATGGCGTTTACAACAGCAACAACGAAAAGGTCTATACTGTGACTACCGGCGAACCTGCTGAGGTTGTATTGGGGACGTACACCATTAAGTGCGAAAAAGTTCCTGAAGGCTACCTGATCAACGACACGGTTGTGAAGCGCCTGGTCGTGACCGAAGGCCAGACCTACGATGTGAATGTTACCCTGCAGAGCGGTTCTGTTGAGCCAATCGTTACATCTGTTACGGTATCGCCCGCTACTGCATCTGTGGAGAAGGGCGCAACCAAGCAGTTTGCAGCTATGGTCAACGGCGAGAATATCACCGACCATTCTGTGACCTGGAGCGTGGACGGCGCGGTCTCTGAGGCGACTGAGATCGACGAGACCGGCCTGCTGACCGTTGCGGAGGACGAGACCGCAGAGCAGCTGACCGTTGTTGCGACCTCGGTTCAGAATCCGAAGGTTTCCGGCAGCGCTGCCGTGACCGTCACCGAGCCTGTGGGCGAGCTGGAACTGGTGTCCCAGAATGCGACCATCGTTGGCTACAACGGCAAAAAACTGGGCACTGCCCAGGGCCCCGAAAAGCTGTTTGACGGCGACAAGGAAAACCCCGATACCGGCAAATGGTGCGAGGATGGCAGCAACCTGTGGGTCGCCTTTGACATTGGCGAAGAACGCAACGTCCGGCAGCTGGTCGTCTCCCACGTCGGCGTGGCGGAAACGCCGACGGCCGGCAACGGCAGCATGAACACTGCCAATTACGAGTTCTATGTGCTGAACGAAGAAAAGGTCAACGTGGACGAACTGCTGGCCATGGAGGCCGAGGAACGGAACGCTGTGCTGGCAGACGCTGCGAACTGGACAGAGTGTGCCAAGACCACCGATAACGCGGCCGATGTTACCACCAATGATCTGGGCGATGCGACCGGACGGATCTTCAAGCTGAATGTCAGCCGTACCGATACCACCGGTTGGGCTGCCTGCGTCCGCATCTACGAGGCCGAACTGTACGCTACGGCCAAGCCCACCGAGCCTGTTGTGGACAAGACCATTCTGAATCAGCTGATCGAGCAGGCTTCCGCCCGGGTGGAAGACGATTACACGACCACCAGCTGGGCAGCGTTTGCAACTGCGCTGGCCGAAGCGCAGAGCATCTCTGCCGCTGAGGATGCAAACCAGGTGACTGTCAACCATGCAGCTGACGCTCTGCAGGACGCCATGGAAAGCCTTGTGAAGCGTGCTGACAACTCGAACCTGGTCGCGGCCATCAACAGCATCAAGGAACTGGATGAAAGCATGTATCAGCCTGATTCTTGGGCTGCCCTTGCCCAGGCTTTGGCAGAAGCTGAGAAGGTCGCCGCCAACCGTGATGCAACCGCCGATGAGATCGAAGCTGCTTATACAAAGCTGGAAGCTGCTTACAAGGCACTGGCGCTCCGAGCAGATATGACTGCAATTGATGATATGATCTCCAAAGTGGAGGCCATGGATGCGAACGCTCATACTGCAAAATCCTGGAAATTGGTTGCCGATGCATTGGAGGCCGCAAAGACGGTCGCCGCCAATGAAAACGCTACCCAGGAGGCTGTAGATGCAGCAGCACGGACGTTGCAGGCCGCAGCGGCGGCATTGGTAAAGGCTGGCGATGCCACCGAGTTGAATGCTTTGGTTGAAGAAACCAAGCAACTTGACCTGAGCAAGTATACTGTGGAGAGCGCGGACGCTATCCGCCAGGCAATTTCTGATGCGGAAGCTGCTATCGCAGGCCGCGCAAGTGCTGAAGACTTGAAAGCCGCCCTTGATGCAGTGCGGAATGCTGTAAATACTGCCCAGACCAAACCTGCGGCACCGGTACAGAAACCTGCTGATACTGTGAAGCCGGTACAGAAACCTGCTGATACTGTGAAGGATGAACATCCCGATATTGCGGGAGGAATTGCAAACGGCACTTGGGGTGCTGCGCCTACTGCAAAGCCGAATGACGGCAGTGCAGCGGCATCTGGCAGCAGAGCAACAAGCGCGATTCCTCAGACGAGCGATAACTTCCCTTATGAAGTGCTGTCGATTCTGGCTTGCATGGCCGTGGGTGGCTTTATCGTTGCACTCTACCTGAAAAAACGCAGAGGCAATCGCTGATGTCTACGAGATGAACGTAAACTCCTAATTCTAAAACACATTATGCGCTTGATCGCAATCGACAGATTGACCAAAACTATAAGATTTAATCATATTACTGGCATATCTATCACTGTGTTTGGCAGTCAATCGGAAGGGGAATGAGGCAAGTCCTCGGTGTTGGTTGATGATTAAGGTATAACTGCAAAAGTGCCTCTTGCGGGCTTCGAACCGCAAGGGGCACTTTTGTGTCTACAGGCATGGAGGAAGACCAACAACTCGGAATTCTTGTCAAACAAAATATTGTTGTAGACAGAGGAACGAATGGTGCGCTCAACGCGTTGGTGGACTATAATCCACAGTGCGAAATAATTTTAATCAACATATAGGACCAGAAAAAGCCCTAAACGTAGCCATGAACAGCACCCCATTTGTTAGACAGTATGATATACTATCTAACAAGTGGGGTGT
>ERZ827492.104-NODE-104-length-89124-cov-5.465942_pt1 | contig 89124 bp, 47 predicted proteins | sample MGYA00519704_ERZ827492 | MGnify/ENA primary metagenome ERZ827492 (study PRJEB31778, sample SAMEA3449325) | human gut metagenome | biome: human gut; feature: human-associated habitat; material: faeces | place: United Kingdom | collected 2010/2012 ... | reverse complement strand
CACCGAAAATATATCTTGCCCAGCTTGCTTTTGGAGCGTCTTCTTCGTTCAGACCGAATTCGGCGTAGTCGTTCAGGTCAACAGAGAAAGCACGGACTTTACCTGTTCCGTTCGGTCTGATTTCGGCAATCATGCCTTTGTCGATAGCCCCTGGAAATACGAAACCGCCGTTATAATCGGTATGTTCGCCAATCAGGTTAATACGGCCTGGAGATGCATATACGCTACCTTCTGTTGAGAATAACTCCTGAAATTTATTTCTGATTTTTTGTCTCATGATAGATTTGTTTTTAATTAGGTTATTAAACAATTGAAGAAATTATCCGACTACAAATATAGTTAGATAATTTCTTCAATCATATAGTTACACTTGTTTTTTATTCAACCGGGATATCCTTGTTTACGTTCTTGCAACCAACCAAAGCATAGAACAACAGATAAGCCAGCGCGACCAGAATAACTACATAGCTGGTCATAAATCCGGACATGTCAGCGATTTGACCCTGAATCAGCGGTAAAATACCACCACCGCAAACCAATACCATGAAGATACCGGAAGCTGCTTCCGTATATTTACCCAGACCTTCGACAGCCAAGTTAAAGATACCCCCCCACATAATAGAAGTACAAAGACCGCAAAGCGCCATAAACATGATGCTGATAGGAACTTGTGCTACACCGAATGAAATATCACTCTTGAATACCGGCATACTAACCATTGTCGTGATCGGACAGATAAAGGCAAGGATAATGAACAGGATACCGACACCCGATGCTACTGTAAGCATAGCCTTACTTGTGAATTTACCTCCTAAAGAAGCACCAACCAGACGTCCGATTAACATCAGGAACCAATAGGTGCCGACTACCGAACCGGCAATTGTTGAGTCGATTGCCAGACCTCCTCCGGCTTCGGGTGTCATCATGAACAGACCTGCGAAGTGAGGAATACCGACCTCAATACCAACATATACGAAGATAGCTAATGCACCTAATTTGAAGTGGCGGAATGCAAGCGGGCTGTGTTCGTTTTTTGCATTGTTGTTTGCTTTTGCCAGACTTGGTTCCGGGATATTCATGATGAATAATACCAGGAATGCCACGGCAAAGATGGCCATTGCAATGTACAGAGCCGGTAATGCTTTAGCGATTGTACGTTCTTCAACGACGGTTCCCATCAGATAACCGACCAAAACCGGAACGATGGTAGCTGATACCGAGTTCAACGAACCACCCATCTGGATTAACTGATTACCTTTCTTACCACCGCCACCTAATGTATTCAACATCGGGTTTACGACTGTATTCAACATACACATGGAGAAACCGGAAACAAATGCACCAGCAACATAAGTGGCAAATCCCATTTTAGAGGAAAGAACTTGAATGCCGACACCTACAAAACCGACTACGATTGCGATCAGGGCTGTTTTCTTATAGCCGATCTTCTGTAAAAGCATACCTGCCGGAATACCCATGAAAGCATATGCGATAAAGTTTGCAAAGAAACCTAAAGTAGCCTCAAAATTGGATGCTCCGAATTCATTTTGAACAATTGCCCCGAAAGGTTGAGGCAGACCTGTAACGAAAGAGATCATAGCGAACAATGCGAACATCATCGCTATAGGTAATACATAATTTTTTTGTTTAGTTGACTCCATTTCTTTTTAGATATTTAGATTATTAATTATTTAGATCGATTGAATAGGCTTTATTCTACTGTGAATTTGTAGATTGTCTTGCTTTGGAATGTTTCGCCCGGCCGCAGGACGGTAGACGGATATTCCGGTTTGTTCGGGCTATCGGGATAATGCTGTGTTTCCAGACAGAGGGCGGCACGTGCCGGATAGCGTTGTCCGTTCTTGCCGACAAAATTGCCCGTCATCCAGTTGCCTGTGTATAATTGTACGCCCGGCTGTGTCGTGTAGCATTCTATTACGATGCCGGTTTTGGGTGATACGCAACGGGCGCAGAACGACAGTTCGTTTTCTTCTTTTTTGTTTAATATATATGTATGGTCATAACCTTTTCCGAAATTCAGTGCTTCGAAATCTTCATCGATACGTTCGCCTACTTCGTGTGGAGTGCGGAAGTCCATCGGGGTTCCTTCCACTTTTTCCTTCGGACCGTAAGGAATAGCCGTCTCGTCGGTCGGCAGATAGTAATCCGCATTGATTGTCAGTTTGTGATCATATACAGAAGGATCACCCTGGCCGGAGAGGTTGAAGTAGGAGTGATTGGTCAGGTTCAGGACGGTCGGTTTGTCTGTTACCGCATGGTACATGATTACGACCTCATTGTCATCGGAAAGATGATAAGTAACCGTTGTATTCAGTTTTCCGGGGAAACCTTCTTCACCATCGGCAGACGTATATTTCAGCTCTACCGTCTGGTCGTCGATCTTGTTCAGATCCCAGACTACGGAATTGAAGCCTTTCAAACCACCATGCAGGCTGTTCGGCCCGTTGTTGATAGCCAATTTATCGTACACAACACCATCCAATGTGAATTTTCCACCTGCGATACGGTTGCCATATCGTCCACAGATAGCTCCGAAATAAGGTTCTTCGGAAACCAGGTATTCGTCTATAGAATTGTGTCCTGTTACTACATCGGTTAACTTTCCGGACCGATCCGGTACCATAAGCGATACAATTTTTGCACCGTAGTTGGTAATGGTAAGTTCTGCTCCTTTGTTATTTGTAAGGATGCACAGCATCGTCTCCTTGCCATCTATTTGCTTGCTGAAATTAGCTACAGTCAAGCCAGACAGCGTGCTTTCGTTCTTCATGTAAATATAGTTTCAAAATTGTGTGTAAAATTACTCTCTTCTTTGTATTCATGCGCTACTTTGAAGATGTTTTATAGCATAAAACGGCTTTTTGTCTGCTAAAACGGACGATACGTCTTCTTTCAATCGGATTTATTAGTGTACATTTGTAACTAAATAATCTTTGTATTCACGGAAAAACACATACCTATGACAAAAAGTATGAAAAAAGCCATTTCCCTATGTCTATTTAGCATGGGTGCTGTCGGTTTAATGGCACAAAGTAATGAGTTTAAAATAGATGTACAGAAAACAGGTGCACCTATCCAGTCGACCATGTACGGGATCTTTTTTGAAGATATCAATTTCGGTGCCGATGGAGGCCTGTATGCCGAACTTATCAAGAACCGTTCTTTCGAGTTTGAAAACCCTTTCGGAGGCTGGATGCCGTTCGGAAATGTCAGTGTACAGACCAAGAATCCTTGTTTTGATCGTAACCCGCATTATGTCCGCCTTTCTTATGAAAAGGAACTGACCGGAACCGGCCTTGACAATGAAGGCTTCAAAGGAATCGGTATCCGGGAAGGGGAGATGTACGACTTCTCTTTATATGCCCGTACCCAGTCCGGTATGCCGGTTAAGTTGCGTATCAACTTGGTGGACAGCCGGAACGACCTGTACGAACAAAAAGAGATCGAGGTGAGTGGCAAGGAATGGAAGAAATATACGGTTGTCCTGACACCGGGAGTGACGGAGGCCCGTTCCCGTCTGCGTATCACGATGGCGACGAAAGGAACTGTCGATCTCGAACATATTTCACTGTTTCCGCAAAAGACATTCAACAACCGTCCGAACGGTATGCGTGCCGATTTGGTACAGGCATTGAAAGATCTGAAACCGGGTGTCTTCCGCTTTCCCGGCGGTTGCATTGTGGAGGGTACGAACAAAGCTACTCGTTACCAGTGGAAAAACACGATCGGTCCGGTCGAGAATCGTCCAATCAACATCAACCGTTGGAACTATACATTCTCACATAAGAAATTCCCGGATTATTACCAGTCTTACGGCCTGGGCTTTTTCGAATATTTCCAGTTGAGCGAAGATATCGGGGCAGAACCGCTCCCCGTGTTGAATTGCGGCCTTTCTTGTCAGTATGAGAACCAGGATCCGAACGAGAATTGCCCGGTGGACAAGTTGCAACCTTATATAGACGATGCCCTCGACCTGATCGAGTTTGCCAACGGTCCGGTAACCAGCAAATGGGGAAAGATACGTGCCGATATGGGACATCCGGCTCCTTTCAACCTGAAACTCATTGCCATCGGCAACGAACAGTGGGGGCCGCTTTATCCCGAACGTCTCGAACCGTTTATCAAGGCGATCCGTGCCAGATATCCGGAGATAAAAATCATCGGTAGTTCCGGTCCGCAATCGGAAGGCGAGGATTTCAATTTCCTTTGGCCGGAGATGAAGCGTCTGAAAGTGGATTTGGTGGACGAACATTTCTACCGGTCTCCCGAATGGTTCTTGAACGGAGCCAAGCGCTATGATTCGTATGACCGCCAAGGACCGAAAGTTTTTGCCGGCGAATATGCCTGCCATCCGGCCAATCGCGAGAACAGTTTCCTGACCGCCTTGTGCGAAGCCGCCTTTATGACAGGTTTTGAACGGAATGCGGATGTGGTGCACTTATGCACGTATGCCCCGCTTTTTGCTCATGTAGACGCTTGGCAGTGGCGTCCGGATCTGATCTGGTTCGACAACCTTTCGTTGGTAAAGACTCCTAACTATTATGTGCAGCAGCTATACGGTCATAATGCCGGTACAAATGTCGTTCCGCTGACCATGCAGGACGAACCGGTCACCGGACAGCAGGATTTGTATGCCACTGCGGCAGTCGATAAGCATTCGAACGAACTAATCATCAAAGTCGCCAATACGGGAATCCGTAACAAGAGGATCAAGTTGAACTTGAACGGTCTTTCGGCCGGTAAGCATAAAGGGACGCTTACATTGCTCCATTCTTCCGACCTGGAAGCCAAAAACACGTTGTGCAATCCTTCGGCGGTAGTCCCGGTCGTTTCCGATATCGAGATGGAGGCTCCGCAAATGGATGTGAACTTGAAACCGCTTAGTTTCTCTGTTTATCGTATCAAATTATGAAATGAATGATGTATCGAAAGTGTTTTTCCCTACATCAAGACCTGCAAAATGAGAATAATTCATAATTTTGTAAGTGAAGGTTTTAAATTCTAATGGAAATGAAGTTACCTAATGTGTTTCGTATAATAAATGTGTTTTTGGGATTGACGTGTGCTGCTTCTGTTTATTCTCAAGGAGTGAATTATTTGGATAATTTGTATGACTTTATAGAGAATACGTCTGTTTTTGAATTGAATCAAGAAGAAGGAAGATCTTATCATATTCCCCAAAAACATCTGTCTCTTAATGGAGAATGGAAGTTTTTATATAGTGATGTACCTGAGAATATACCTGCTGACTTTTACAAAATAAACTATAACGATTGGGATTGGGAGAAAATTAAAGTTCCGTCTAATTGGGAAATGGAAGGTTATGGAGATCGATTATTTCGTAATGTCCAAGCACCTTTTAAAGCGAATCCCCCTTTCGTCCCTCGTGAGTATAATCCTACTGGAGCATATCGTCGTACATTTACATTACCTTCTTCTTGGAAAGGTGATCAGGTCTTTTTACGAATGGAAAAAGTAGCTTCCGCCTCTTTTGTTTGGATCAATGGTGAAGAAGTTGGTTATAACGAAGGTGCACAAGAACCTGCGGAATATAATATTACCAAATATTTGCGTCAGGGTAAGAATACAATTGCTGTTCATGTAGTTAAATATTCTGATGGATACTATCTTGAAGGACAAGATTATTGGCGTTTGGCTGGAATATTCGATGATGTATGGATTTATGCCACTCCTTCTGTACGTCTGTTCGATTGGTATGTTGTAACTGATTTAGATGATAACTATACTAATGCTGTATTGCACCTTGCTATTGATGTGAAAAAATACACAACTACTTTATCTGAAAAATATCGTATTAAAGCTAATTTGTTGGATGCCAATCGTAAATTGGTGAAAGAAATGATAAGTGATCCTTTTGTGATGAATAGAGAGAGGAGAAAGCAGGTAATATTTTCAGAGCAGATAACCCAACCTAAGAAATGGACCTCCGAAACACCTAATCTTTATACGTTGGAAATGAAATTGCAGACCGCAGGGGGGAAAACTACTGATATTATTCGGACAAAAATAGGGTTTAAGGAAACCGAAATCCGAGGAGAAACATTTTATTTGAATGGTGTGCCGCTTAAAGTAAATGCGCAAAATTCACATATGCAGCATCCTGAATTAGGACATGTGATGAATGAAGAAACAATTCGTAAAGATTTTGAAATATTGAAGCAGTTTAATTTTAATGCAGTACGTACATCACACTATCCTCCGGTAAGCCGTTATTTGGAACTTGCAAATGAATATGGCCTGTTTGTTATAGATGAAGCCGGGACAGAATCGCATGCTACAGAGTTTGTCTCTAAACAGAAAGAATATACAGAAATGTACCGTGAACGTGTGAGACAAATGGTGTTGCGTGATCGAAACTATCCTTGTGTTCTTTTCTGGAGTGCAGGGAATGAGAGCGGTGAAGGGGTTAATATTACAGAAGCCATTAAAGAAGGACGTAAATATGATCATAGTCGCTATTGGATGTATGGAGGAAATGCGTATGCTCATCCTGCTGAAGAAATTATTGGCCCGCGCTATCCGCTTCCTATTGAATTGGAAATGCAGACTGGGATTATACCAGATAAAAATGACAGACGACCTTCGTTTATGGATGAATATCTTTCGGTAGCAGGTAATGGTGGTGGTGGCCTGGATGATTATTGGCGAGTGGTTTATGCGCATCCTCGTCTGATGGGGGGAGCGATATGGGATTTTGTCAGTCCTGGATTGACGGAACGTATTAGGAAAATAGAAGATAAATCCCTTTTTTCAACTCCTGTTCATTTGATGGGTAATACTCGATTGGTAAAAGCAGTTGACGGTAATGCTCTTGATCTTAACGGGCATGATCAGTGGGTTGAAGTATATCGACAGTCAAATGTTGAGATTGAAAGTAATGAATTGACTTTAACAATGGATGTCTATCCTCGAAAATTAATTAGCAGTTGTGGCTCTTTTCTTACAAAAGGTAGTTATCAATTTGGGTTACAGCAAAGGGGTAAAGATTCGCTTGATTTCTATATCTATACCGATAAACATTATGTGTTGAGGATCCCTTTACCAACTGATTGGGAGTATAATTGGCATAAGTTGTGTGGTGTTTATGACGGTCGAGAAATGGCTGTATATATTGATGGAAAGAAAGTTGGGGCTTTATTTGCAACGGGTAAAATTAAAAATTTTCCATTCCCGGTAAATATAGGTCGTAATGGAGAAATACATGGTCAGGAAACAAATGTGTATATTTGTGATGCGCAGATAGATAATGTGGGAATTTTTACTAAAGCAGTTTCCCCGGACTGTTATGATAAGACGGAAGCTGTACTTTGGCTTGATTTTGAAAATTTAATTGATTGTGGTTCTTTCTTTAGTTATGGTATAGGTGCTCGTACTTATGGTTGTATTTGGCCAAATCGAAAAGTTCAACCGGAAATGTGGCAAATGAAAAAAAGTGTACAACCCTTGTCTATATCTTTAATTGATGCAGAACAAGGTTGGGTAGAGGTGTGGAACCGGAATCATTTTTTGGATGCTTCACATTACCAAACTCGTTGGTTCCTTGAAGCTGATGGAGATGTGATAGAAGAAGGAATAATAGACTTGCAAGTAGCCTCATTGACAAAGAAACAGGTAAGAATACCTTATCACAAGCCTATGATTATTCCTGGAAAAGAATATAGGATTACGATCAGTTCAGTTTTAAAGAATGATGAAATATGGGCTTCTGCTGGTCATGAAGTAGCTTGGGATCAGTTGGAATTACCATGGTTTAAACAACTATGCGAGGAAAAAAAGAAAAAAGATTCACTTGTTAATTACGAAACAGATCAGCTTATAATTGTTAAAGGAAAGGATTTCTCTTATACTTTTTGTAAGAAGAGTGGAGCGTTGTCTTCTATCGTTCTAAAGGGAAAGGAATTATTGAAATCTCCTCTGAAATTCAATCTTTGGCGTGCCCCCTTGGCGAATGAGGTGGATGGATGGAATGCGAGGAATGCTCGAACAATGAACTGGCAAGAAGGTTATGGTTATCAGGTCGCTACAGAATTTTATTCTTTGGGTATTGATAAGTTAGTATCACATCCTATGTCTGTACAAGCTTTTGAGCAAGCTGGAAATGTTTATGTTTATGTTCGGGATATGACTATTATGGGAGATATATCTGTCAGCCAGCGTGATTTGTATATAAGTGGTAGTGTAATTAATGGCTTTGAGAATCGTTATGTTTTTATGATATCTCCAGATGGTGAGCTAACATTAAAGCATTCTGCATTACCTCAAGGTTGTATGCCATTATGGTTACCTCGTATAGGTTTGACTATGATATTAGATAAATGTTTAGATCGGGTGGAATGGTATGGGCGTGGTCCTCAGGAAAACTATCCAGATCGAAAAACCGGCTATAAAATCGGAGTTTATTCAACTACAGTGAAAAAAATGTATGAGCCTTATTTATTGCCACAAGATTATGGTCTTCGAACTGATAATCGTTGGTTACGGATGACGGATTGTCAGGGAATGGGGTTGGAATTTAGTATGGATCAATGGTTTAATTTTAACGCATATCCTTATTCTACGGATAACTTGACAAAAGCGGTATATACATATCAGTTACAAGAACAAGATGGTACGACATTGAATCTTGATTATGCAACATCGGGAGTTGGTTGTACCGCTCGATCAATTTTGAATTCATACCGTGTTATGCCTCGATTGTATGAACGTAAAATGAAGATACGATTAGTTGGTTTGTAGTAGTGGATGTATTCAACTTGCAGAATGTAATTATATTTTTTTAGTTTGCATAAGAAACCTGTTTTTATGGAAGGATCTGGATCTTGTGATTGTTTTTCAGATGAATATTTGTTATCCTTATTGGGCAAGGGTGACGAGCAGGCATTCACGATTATTTATCAGCGCTATCATAAATTATTGTATGTTGTGGCTTATAAATATCTAAAGAATGATTGTTCGGCAAAGGATTCTGTGCAACAGATTTTTTATAGGTTGTGGGAGTCTCGTTCTGTATTAATTATAAATATGAATTTAAGGAATTATTTATATACAATGCTGAAAAATCATTTATTAAATGAGATTCGTAATAACTATATGGCTATGGAAAAAAACTATGAATTAGCTCAGGAGAAAGTGGAGTATGAAGATGATTTGTTGGATAATATAGAGAAAAAGGAGATAGAGGAACAACTCTACCGGGCAATAAATGGTTTGCCGGAACAAAAAAAGCAGGTATGCTTGTATAAGCTAAGAGGTAATTTGTCAAATTTGGAAATTGCCAATAAAATGGGAATATCAGTTCCGACTGTTAAGACTCATTATGCACAGGCTGTTAAAATGTTACGTGAGCATTTTAATAAATTCTTGTTTATGATTTGCTCATTTTGGTTATCTTGAAATCATACTAATTTCATTTTCATGTGTCTATTAATAAAAACGATCTGATAAAAGATGAAAATGCCTGATAAACATACTATAGACAAAGTACTTAGAAATGCAGCTTCTAAAGAAGAAGCAAAAGAAGTCATTCGTTGGTTTACCACATCGGAAGGACGTACCTATTTGGAGAATCTGATCATGGAAGATGAAAAAAATGTTTTACCAGGGACGGAAGAACATTATATAGATGTGCAAATACCGTCTGAAAAAATGTATGATCGGATTATGTCAATGGTTCGTTGGCAGCGTCGTAGACGCACTTTGTTTCGTGTGGCCGCTATTTTGATCCCATTTGTGTTATTTGTCGGACAATTATGGTATCTTGATAGGAATATTGATTTGTTGGGTAATTCTGATGTGGAAGAGGTGTATGTTCCTAAAGGAGAACGTACATTGATTGTTTTTCAAGATGGAACAAAAGCTTATATAAATTCAGAAAGTAGAATTAAGTATCCTCGAAAGTTTGGGTTATCGGAAAGAAAAGTTTATTTGGAAGGCGAAGCTTTTTTTGAAGTTTCTCCAAACAGGAAACGTTCGTTTATTGTGAGTTTGGGTGATTTAGATGTCAAAGTATTGGGAACTACATTTGATGTGAAGGCTTATCCGGAAGATTCAGAAATATATGTGATGTTGGAAACTGGTCGTGTATCGATCTCCTCTTTTTCTCAGCAGATTGCTTATTTGAATCCAGGAGATCAAGCAGTTTATAATCGGAAGACAAATACTTGCAAGATTTCTAGTCCTGAAAATTTAGTTAATAATTTGGCTTGGAGAAAAAATCAGATTGTTTTTGATAATACTCCGTTGGAAGAGGTGATTGAGGTATTATCACGCTGGTATGATGTGGAATTTGTCATTGACGATCTGTCTACTTACCACTATAGTTATACATTGGCATCTTCAAAAAAGCAGATTCATCAGATATTGGAAGAGTTGGAAAAAATCTCTCCAGTTCGTTTTACAGATCAGGATGGAAAAATACATGTTTCGATGAAAAAATAAAAAAAGTCGTGATAAGGCTCATCCTTTTTTCCTTTATATGTGTCTATTATATATATGGAGATTGGAAACGATATCTTCTTCCTATTTTGAAGGATGATATCATTGTTGAACTTAAATAGAATGCTTATGGTAAATATGACTTAAAAAATAACCGGAAATGCCCCACATCTCCGGTTATCGGATTGTACTGAAATTCAAATTAATTTCTAATACTTAAAAACAGTTTCAAATATATGCAAAAAAAATATCAATGCCTAAAAAGGCGAGGCCTTTTAATATTAATTGAGAAAATCCCAAATACCATGAAACTTTCATTTCTTTTCATGCTTATTTCTTTTATGAGCTTTACAGCAAAAGCTGCGGCTCAAAAGGTTTCAGTCACATTTAATAATGTGAAAATGGAAAAGGTTCTGTCGGTAATAACAAAACAGACGGGACTTAATGTCGCTTATAGTAAACAGGTCGTAAATTTGGATCATCGGGTGAGTATCCATGTGGAAGATGCAGAAGTAAATCATGTATTGGATCTTCTTGTTGCAGAAACGAATATGGGTTATGAAGTAAAAAATGGGAAAATCTATTTGTTCGATAAGAAATATGAGCGTGCAATTCAACAACAGGAGAAAAGGAAAATTACTGGTGTTGTAAAAGACAAGCAAGGAGAAGCGATTATCGGGGCAAATGTTGTAGTTAAAGGTACGACGATAGGAAACATGACAGATATGGATGGAAAATTCAGTTTGGAAGTACCAAGCAATGCGACTTTGCAAATTTCTTATATAGGATATAAATCCACAGAAGTACCTGTTGGAAAACAAACATTCCTAAATATACTTTTGGCAGAAGATACCGAAATGCTGGAAGAAGTAGTAGTTGTTGGATATGGAACTACGAAGAGACGGGATGTTGTCGGTTCAATTTCCAAGATAAGTAGTGAGGATATTGTGAAAATTCCATCTACAAATTTGGCGGAAAGTTTACAGGGTATGTCTAGTGGTATGATGGTAACTAATAATAGTGGTCATCCGGGTTCTGCTCCACAAATAAAAATCCGTGGATTGAATTCGATCAATTTAAGTACGGATCCGCTGTGGATTATAGACGGTATGCCTATTCATACGGGAGCCAGTGAGCACACCCAGAATGGAGTGAAAGGGATTTCTCCGATTTCAATGATTAATCCAAATGATATTGAATCAATAGAGGTTCTAAAGGATGCTGCAGCAACTGCTATTTATGGTAGTAGAGCTGCCGGGGGGGTAATATTGGTGACAACGAAATCTAATAAAGGAAAACTGACAGGTGTTAAATTGAGTTATGATGGAGGAGTATCCAAAATTCCGTTCTCTCAGAATGATATTTTTGTAGATTCTCCTACTTGGTGGCAATTGATGGATAAAGCGCAAGCAAATGCTGGCAATGCTCCGATTGATCCTACTCAGATTATGGCAACTCAATTTTGGGGGGAACGTCCGGATATGACTCGTGAAGAAGCAATTGCAACTAATACGGATCATTTGGATGCGTTAACTCAAGATGCTTATTTTCATCAATTCAGTTTGACTGCTAATAAGGGGTTTGAAACAGGAGGGGTAATGTTTTCTGCTAATTATCGTGATGAAAAGGGCTTGATAAAAAATAACGATTTTAAACGTTTTACGGGACGATTTAGCTTTAATTTTAAACCTCTTAATTCTGTAGAGATGGGGGTTAATGCTAATTTTGTTTACTTGAAGACTAATGGTGTGAAATCAACTCAAGGAAAGGGTAATGGTGGATGGGCCAATTGGCGGTATACTTTACCTTGGTATAAGGTTTATGATGAAAATTCACAAACCGGATATTGGGCTGTAAATAGTGGCTATAATATGGCTGCCTTTTCTGATCGAGATTTGACACGCAATGATGTAGACCAATATAGAATGTTAGGAAATGCTTATTTGCAATGGAATACACCGATAAAGGGATTAATGATAAAAGGAGAAGCTGGTGTAGATTTAATAGTTAATAATAGTACATTTTGGCAATCTTCTTTATTAGCTCCTGTTACCCCATTTGTTTCACGGGCTTTTGAACAGTCTGTTACAAAGTCTAATATAAATTATGACGCATATGCTAATTATAATAAGTCATTTAATGAGATGCACTTTTTGGATGTAACAGTCGGTGCAGAGGCTTCGCGTAATTGGTCATATACTCGTTATGCAGAAGGACAAGATTTACAAACAATTTATCCGGAATTGATTAATCCATTAACTATGAATTCAATGGGTGGTTATCGAGGAGGAGATGCTTACCTTATGGGTATTTTTGCTCGTGCTAATTATAAATTGATGGATCGGTATTTGTTGAATGCTAGTGTTCGTAGAGATGGTCATTCGGCATTTAGTAAGGATAATCGTTGGTCTACCTTTTATGCCTTTGGTGCAGGATGGATTTTGACTGAAGAAGATTTCATGAAAGATATGGAATGGCTGAATATGCTGAAGTTAAGAGGTAGTTATGGTATAACGGGTAATACTGCGGTTTCTAATTCCATGACTTATCTTTCTTGGGGGTTGGAAAAGGATAAGATATTTGGAGTGGATTATTTACATGGTGCTACTACAGTTGGTCCGATGGGTAGTAAAGATTTGAAATGGGAAACTACGGCTAATTTAGATTTGGGGTTCGATTTTGGTATATTGAATAATAGAATTAATGGATCTTTTGCATATTATACCCAGAAAATTTCGGACTTGATTCTATTAGGAAATGTCCAACCTTCTGTAGGATTTGATAAAAATCAAATATATGAGAATGTTGGAGATTTAAAGAATTGGGGATTTGAATTCAATGTATCATCTGTAAATATTGAAAATAAAAATTTTACTTGGAAGACAGATTTCAATATAAGTACAAATAAAAATAAGATTCTTAAATTGAATGCTGCAGAACAGGGAAAAGGAAAGGAAGAAGCAACCAGTATTCGTAAAGAAGGAGAAGCGCTTAATACTTATTATTTGGCAAATAACGTAGGTGTGGATTCTGAAAAGGGAATCTATATGATTGAACAGCGAGATAAGGATGTTTGGGATAATAATTATGAGACTACTTCAACAGGAAAAATTATTCCTATGACCAATAATAATGTTTCTAATAATAAAATGATTCAACATGGAAAAACTCCTCTTCCTAAATTCTATGGAGGATTAAGCAATACATTTTATTATAAAAACTTTGATTTGAACGTTATGTTTAGTTTTGCAGGAGGACATTGGTTAATGAACTCTTTATATACTGTAGGAACTCAACTGACAAGCGAAAGTAATACAGTGAAGGATATGGTGGGCAATATCTGGGAAAAGGCGGGTGATAATGCCAAATATCCGCAATTGGTGAATGGTAATAATTACCATTATGATAATGATGGTAATTATAGTGAAAAGACTGTCGCTTATGGTAATGTCGCTCAAACAACTCGTTTCCTTCAAAGAGGAGATTATATTCGTTTGAGAAATTTACAATTGGGATACACTTTACCTAAATCAGTATTGAATACTATTAAATTGAGTAATGTGAGGTTTTATGTTGGCGTGACAAACTTGTTTACCATAACAGGTTATGACGGATTAGATCCGGAAACTCGAGAAGATTTGCCGGTACCACGCACTGTTAATTTTGGACTATCGTTGAATTTGTAATTTAAATTGAATATGAAAAGTAAGAATTTAGCTATATTGGTTTTTGCTGGATTAATGAGTTTTTGTTCATGTGATGATTTCTTTGAATTAAAGAGACCTCAAGAAACACAATGGACAACAACAGCAACGTATGAGCAAGGTCTGTCTTCTGCTTATTTTAATATACAATGGAGTGATGCAGGAAGAGGAATTGCGCAGTATATTGATTTTTTGACATCAGGAACTGCCTCTTTAATGGATGGTAATACTCCCGGATTGGATGGTGAAAAATATTTTTATAGGAGTTTTGAGGAAAAATTGGGACGAATGACTACTATTTGGAGGACTTATTATAATGTAATAACCAAGTGTAATCTGGCTCTTGATGTTGATCGTGATGGCAACGGTAATCCTTTCAATTTGGATATGAGAAGTGATGACTATATCCATAATTATACACGGCAAGTTGCCGAATATCATTTTTGTCGTGCTTTTTCTTATTTTAGTTTGATTCGGATTTTTGCACCTCCTTATAATCATAATGGGGAAAATAATCAAAAGGCTATTCCTCTGAAAACAAGTGCTGCTTATTCAAAAGAGGATGTTTATAATGAAGAACTAGGCACAATTGAAGCAATTTATGATTTGATTATTAGTGATTTAAAGTATGCCAAAGAAAATTTGCCAGATCAATTTACATTAAATTCTTGGAATAATGTCGCTGGATATGAATGTGGGCGTGCCAATAAATGGGTTGCTACATCTTTATTGGGAAAAGTTTATTTTCTTATGGGAAAGTATGCGGAGGCAAAAGCGGAATTTGATGCTGTAATTGATTATGCAGAGGCTACTGGAACCTATAAATTGGAGGCACCTAAAGATCCTTTTAATAAAGAAAAAGCGCAAGATGTTCCCAAAGAGTCTATTTGGGAATTCAATAGCGGTTTTTTGGATGGAAAGTATGAGAAACATAATCAGTATATGTATTGTGGTATGGTTATGGGATTACGTTTCCGTGATTCGAATGGGGATGAATTAGAAAGTCTTCCTGGAAATAATGAGGGTACAGTAATTAGCTCTTGGAACGGTTTTGGTATTGCTTATACTGCTTTGAAAGAGATGGGATGGATGGTTGATCCAATGAATGGCAATTATGAAGTTACTTCAGCTGCTGAAAATGATTTACGTTATCAACAAGTATATCATTTGATGTTACCTTATAAGGAGGGTATAAAAAAAGGAGATCCTGAATATATTACAACAGAATCTTTGGCTGGTCATGCAATGGTGAAAACTCCTCATGTTTATATTGATAAGTTTTTCCGTGGAGCAGCTCCTTATGGAAAGTTCTCTAAATTTCCGTTTATTAGATTGGCTGATATTTATTTGCTGCGTGCTTGGTTAAGATGGAATAGTAATGATTTACAGGGAGCTGCAGATGATCTGAATATTGTTTGGAATCGGGCTAATCCTCAAAATCAGGATATTTATACTGCTTCAAATGTTAATCACGATGTGATTTATCAAGAGTATCTACGTGAGATGACTGGAGAAGGGTGGACTGTTGATTTCATGATGGGAACTCAAATGACAATTCCTGCAGGTGACAGTAAATTGAATTCACAGGTTGCTCCTCCTTATTCTTCTTGGTATTGGTCTATACCGGATGATGAGGCGAATTTGAATGACAAATATCAATGAATATCGGAAAGATGAAGAACTGTATATTGTTGATTGTTTCTGCTTGCTGTTTTGTGAATACGTTGAAGTTATATGCTCAAGATAAAACAAATGTAAGTGGTGTTTACCCTCATTTGGCAATGGTGGCAGATCAGACTCCAAGAACAGAAGCTGGAACAGGAGCCTTGTTCCCTTGGGCCAATCGTTTGTGGGTGATAACATATGTTGCCCATTTTAGTGGAACAGGTTCCGGAACAGGTTTATATGAAATAAATGATGAAATGGAGATCCGGAAAAGGCCGGAGAGCGTTGTTGGTACGTATGCAAATCGTTTTTTGCATGGACCTACGAATCAATTGATAATCGGACCTCATATTATTGACCATAATGGAAATGTAAGGACTATTGAAGGTGTTATAAATCATCGTTTAGCTGCAACTATGGCTCATTTGACAGATCCTGCTAATAAAGTTTATTTTTTGGCAATGGAAGGTCAATTCTTTGAAGTAGATGTGCATACGTTGGAAACCAAACTACTTTTTAATTTGTGTGATGAGTTGAAGGAGCCAAAAGGATCCAAGCCTCATTTTAAATCTGGTTTTACTCGTCATGGAAAAGTAGTAGTGTGTAACAATAGCTATTCGGTGAAAGATTATAATGAAGAATGGAAAGCTGGGCGTTTAGCAGAATGGGACGGAAAAAATTGGACTGTTTTAGAAGAAAAACCATTTACTGAGGTATGGAGTGCATCGCATTTTGGAGCACCTATTATTGCTACTGGATGGGATAATGCTTCGGCGATTATGAAAGTTTTCATCCCGGAAATAAAAGAATGGAAACGTTATCGATTGCCGAAAGCCAGTAAAACTTTTGATGAAACAAGTTGTACGGAATGGTTTCGTATCCGTGAAGTTGAAACGGAACGTGCAATGATGGATTGCCACGGACTTTTTTATGAAATTGGATTCCATTTGTATGCTGATCAGTTATGGGCGATTCGTCCAGTTTGTTCCCATTTACGTGTAATTCCGGATTATTGCTCGTGGAAAGGTATGCTGGTGATGGGAGGGAATCAAGCTACTCCGATGAAATTTGGTCCCTCTGATGGAAATCCTCTTGCCGGTCAGCCTCAAGCAGGTCTTTGGTTTGGAAAGACGGACGATTTATGGTCATGGGGTAAACCAACCGGAGAAGGTGGGGTTTGGGCTAATGACGATGTCATTGCAGGAATGCCTTCTGATCCTTATCTGATGTATGGTTTCACGAAAAAGTCATTCCATTTGTGGCATGATAAAAAAGAACCAGTTTCATTTAACATAGAAGTCGATGTTGTAGGGAATGGTGAATTTAAATCATATAAGACTTTGACTGTTGGACCTGGAGAATATTGTCATTATGAATTTCCTGAAAGTTTTTCAGCTCGTTGGGTTCGTGTGACTTCGACTAAGAACTGCAAGGCTACGGCTTGGTTTATTTATAATGATTGACAAATAGTGCGACCAATAATAAGTACTTGTTTGTGTTTTTATTTCTAATAAGTTAGTGGCATTCATGCCACTAACTTATTTTCTACAATCGAGTGCTATAGAATTGTTATGTTCAATAATTAAAGACCTTATGTCATATGATGATGAAACTTTGTCTTTTGTTTTTTCCTTTTTTCTTAATTTCGTGTCAAGGACATGTACAAACAGAGAAATCCCCTGCAGAGTATGTAAATCCTTTTATTGATACCCATAAAAGCCGTTGGTTTTTCTTTTCGTCTGCCAGTAGGCCCTTTGGAATGGTAAATTTGAGTCCTGATACAAATGTGGATGGCTCATGGAAATCAGGATATATGTTTGATAGTACATATGTCCGTTGTTTCAGTCATGTGCATGCTTGGCAATTGTCGGGTATACCTGTGATGCCGACAGTAGGAGATTTCAAAGGGCATTTGGGTATGGAGGCTTATAAATCATCTTTTAGCCATAAAGGAGAAATTGCTGTTCCCGGATATCATAAGTTATATTTAGATGATTATGATGTGTGGGCGGAATTAACTTCAACATGTCGAGTCGGTATGCATCGGTATACTTTTCCTGAAAGTGATCAGGCTTATGTTTTATTTGATACAGGTGCATTTCTTGCCCATGCAGATATGGATTCTTCTTTTGTTAAAAAAATAAATGATTGTGAGATAGAAGGTATGTCACTGATGGCTCCTACCGGTAGAAGACCTAAAGCGACCCCAATCTATTTTGTTGCTCGTTTTAATAAAAGAATGAGTGCTTTTGGAGGATGGAGAGATAGTACGGTATTGGATGAATTGACAGAAATTTCCGGAAAAGATATAGGAGTTTTTGCCCGATTTGAAACACGTGAAAGAGAGAAAATCATATTAAAAGTGGCTATTTCCTATAATAGTCCGGAACAGGCACGAAAAAATATGGATGCCGAGTTATGTGATTGGGATTTTGATCGTGTGAAAAAAGAATCGTTTGACGAGTGGGACAGGGAATTGGGAAAGATTCGTGTGGAAGGTGGTTCTGAAAAGCAAAAGATAAAATTTTATACGGATTTGTGGCATGCTTTGTTAGGACGCCGGATTGTGAGCGACGTAGATGGAAAATATTTAGATATGACAGGTGATACCCCTGTGACCCGTCAAGCTCCTTTGGATAAAAGAGGAAATCCTTGGCCTCATTATAATTTTGATGCGTTATGGGGGAGTCATTGGTCTCTTAATATTCTTTGGTCAATGGTTTATCCGGAGGTGATGGACGGTTTTTGCAATACGATGGTGAGCATGTATGAAAATGGGGGATTGATACCACGTGGGCCTTCTGGAGGAAATTATACTTATGTGATGATCGGAGATCCTGCAGTTTCTTTTTTTGCAACAGCTTATAATAAAGGAATTCGTAATTATAATGTGGTAAAAGCCTATGAAGGACTTCGGAAAAATGCTTTTGTCGGAGGTATTCGTGATCATGCAGGGTACGAGCATGAAACTCCTGCGTTTGGAGGGGGGATGGATTATTATGTTCGGCAAGGATGGATACCGGAACGCATTAGAGGTAAAGGCGGGCACAAAGATGGCTGTGCGATGACGTTGGAATACGCTTATCAGGATTGGTGTTTAGCACAGTTTGCAGCTAATTTGGGAAAATGGTCCGATTATGAGTTGTTTATGAGACGATCCCAGAACTATAGAAATGTCTGGAATCCGGAAAATAAATATATGCAACCACGGGAAATAGATGGAAGTTGGTGTAAAGAGTTTAAACCCATTGGTTCTGAGTTCGGATTTACAGAGGCAAATGGGGCTGTTTATACACATTTTGTTCCCCATGACATGCAAGGGTTGATAGGGTTATTTGGAGGAAAAGATGCCTATGTTGAGCGATTGAACCGACAATTTATGGAAGGAGAGAAAAATGGTTTTAAACATGACCGGTATTATACGACATGGACTGCTTATACAAATCAGCCCGGAACAGGAATGGCACATTTGTTTAATCATGCTGGTTATCCGTGGCTGACTCAAAAATGGGTACGTAAAGTGAAAGACGCCTATGGTGACATCACTCCCTATGGAGGATATGAAGATGATGAAGATCAGGGACAAATGGGGGCGTTGGGAGTCTTGATGGCAATCGGTTTATTCGAAGTTGACGGTGGTGCTGCTGAAAAACCAGTTTATGAAATAACATCTCCTATATTTGATAGAATTGTGATAAAGTTGAACCCAGACTATTATAGAGGTAATCAATTTGAAATTATTACAAATAATAATTCGTCTGAAAATATATATATCCAATCTGCTAAATTGAATGGAAATGTTCATAATACTTATTGGTTTTTTCATGATGATTTTACAAAAGGTGGCATTTTGATTTTAAATATGGATTCTATACCTAATAAAGAGTGGGGATATCTATCGCATAGATGATAACTGTTATAAATTATTTCGTTAAGATTGGATCTATATTTAATGTGGATTTGAAATTATCTGCACAAAGATAAAGGTATTTAGTAATTTAAGTATTTAGTGATTTATGAAAAGTATTATAAAAAGATATTCAGAGAATCCGATATTAACCCCTGGAAACTTACAATTATCAGATTCATCTATAGAGATTATGTGTCTGTTGAATCCTGGAGTTTTTGTTTATAAAGATAGAATTGGTTTATTGCTTAGAGTAGCGGTTCGACCATTACCGAAGCCTGGTTTTGTTTCGATATTGACTGCAGGAGATAGAGGTTTTCATATAATGGACATTGCAACAGATGATAAAAATTTGGATTTATCAGACCCTCGTGTCTTAACTTATAAAGGTGATAATTATTTGACGACATTGTCTTATTTGCAGCCCATGTTTAGTGATGATGGTATTAATTTTTATGAAGATGCTGATTATCCGGGTATATATGGAAAAGATGATTATTCAACTTTTGGAATAGAGGATTGCCGTGTGACATTTTTGGAAGGAAAGTATTATCTTACCTTTACGTCTGTTTCGTCGATGGGAGTTTGTGTTGCAATGAAGATGACAAAGGATTGGGTACACTTTACGGATATGGGACTCATATTGCCTCCGCACAATAAGGATTGTACATTGTTTGATGAAAAAATAGAGGGGCGTTATTTCCTTTTACATCGTCCAAGCAGTCCGGAAATAGGTGGAAATTATATTTGGTTGGCAGAGTCTGAAGATTTATTGCATTGGGGAAATCATCAATGTGTGGCAACAACACGACCTGGGATGTGGGATAGTGCTCGAATTGGTGCTGGTGCTGCTCCGATTAAGACTGAAAAGGGATGGTTGGTTATTTACCATGGTGCGGATCATCGTAATCGCTATTGTTTGGGAGGACTTTTATTGAGTTTAAATGAGCCCTCGAAAGTGTTGGCGCGTTCTAAAGATCCTTTGATGGTTCCTGAAGCGGATTATGAAAAAGTAGGATTTTTTGGTGATGTCATTTTTACTAACGGGCATGTGGTAGATGGAGATACAATTACCATTTATTACGGTGCTTCTGATGAAGTGATTTGTAAAGCAACAGCTTCCATCCAAGCGATATTGGATAGTTTAGAGTTATATTGAATTCATATGAAAGAGTTAAAATTGTTTTTAAGCCAGCCTCACAATACTCGTATATTGTTGATTACATCTTTAATATATGCTTTTGTTTTGCCTGTTGTTGATATTTTTGTGGCTGCATATATCATGAGAAACTCATCCGAAGCAGGGCGTGTCGTTTTGTATCAATTGATGGTTTATTCCGGTATACCGATTACTTTTTGGTTGAATGGTTTTTTGCTAAAGTGGATCAAGCCGAATTATCTATACTCTTTCGGGATGTTGCTAAGTGGTTTCTCTATGCTGATTATGATATCATTACCAGAATTGCATATACAAGGAATAGCTGTTGCTGGATTAGTGATGGGGATGTCTTTCGGCTTTTTCTGGTCTAACCGGGATTATTTGGTGATTGTTAGTACAACAGATGAGAATCGAAATTATTATTATGGAGTTGAGACTTTTTTTAATACTTTGACGTTTGTTGTTGTACCTGTTATTGTAGGGTTGTTTATTTCAAATGCGATTAATTATTCTTGGATAGGTAATATAAATAAGGCGTACGAGTTTGTCATTTATGTAGTAATGTTTTTGGCAATTATTGCTTCTTTGATTATTTGCAGAGGAGATTATGAGAAACCTGCTTCTTCAAAATTTGTGTATTTACGTTTTGAACCGGTATGGTATAAAATGTTGCTTGTCGCCTGGGGTAAGGGTTTGGTACAAGGGTTTATTGTCACTGCACCGGCGATGTTGATTATGAAATTGGTCGGAGAGGAGGGAGAGTTGGGCATCGTGCAAAGTATCAGTTCGTTGGTTACGGCTTTAATGATGTATGTGATAGGGCGTAATTTGAAACCGAACAGACGGCTGGTTGTGTATTTTGTGGCTGTTTGGCTCTTCTTTATAGGAGCATTGACTAACTCGTTGGTTTTTAATTGTTATTCGGTCTTATTCTTTTTGTTGTGCATGATTGTGGCTCGTCCATTGTTTGATATGGCTTATTTCCCTATTCAGATGCAGGTAATAGATTATTTGTCTGAAAAAGAGGATAGAAGTGAGTACTCTTATATTTTCAATCATGAATGTGGTTTGTACATCGGAAGGGTGTTCGGTTGTGGCTCTTTTATCGTATTGGCTTTTTGTGTTTCTGATAATGCAGCTTTAATGGTTACATTGCCAATTGTGACTTTGTTGCAAGCGATTACGTATTGGATGGTTAAAAATATACTAAAGAAAATAGAAAATGAGGTTGACTGACAGATAGATCTATTGTGAAGTGAAATTTATTGTTAATAATATGAATACCATGAATATAAAGTTATTTAGCCTTTTTTGTGTGATGTTTTTACAAACATCTATTGTTTATGGGAGGGATACTTTATTTGTATCTCCCAGTGGAAACGGTGATGAGTACACTCGTGTGTCTCCGGGAAATATTGCAAAAATAGGTTATCGATTGGCATCGGTAAATAAGCAATGTGATCATTTGGTGGTTTATCTATTAGGGGGAGTTTATGAACTAAATGAGCCATTGCTGATAACTTCAAATGAAAAAAACAGTCATATTGATACATTGACTTTTGCGGGTAGTTCTTCTGAGGTTGCTGTTTTGTCCGGAGGGAAAACAGTTTCTCAATGGAAACAAGTTAAAAATGGAGTTTATAAGGCAGCACTTCCAAGTGGAGTAAATTTCAGACAATTGTATGTAAATGATAAAATGGAAATACGTGCTCGTTTCCCAAATCGTACAAATGAAGAAGATTACTCTCCTTATAATAGGGTTGTTGGTTTTGATGAAAAGGAACAGACTGTTTCTGTTCTTAGTAGTGATATGGAAAACATGGCCTTGACTGTTGGATCAGAGATGGTGATTAATCATCATTGGTATCAGAGTCGGTTTAGAATAGATTCTTTTTTTTCAAATGATCATAATTTTGTCATTAAACCTGAAAAAAACGCATGTAAACATCTGTTTGAGTTGACTTATGCTAAAATGTTGGCTTCCGGTAAACCTTACTATTTTGAAAATGCCTATAATTATTTAGATCAAGAAAGAGAATGGTTTTTTGATAGCCAATCATCTATGTTGTATTATTATCCTCCTAAGAATAAAAAAATAGATTCTTTAGATGTTGTTTATCCTGTTTTGGATTGTGTGTTGAGGATCATGGGGACGAAAGAAAAACCGATAGAGAATATTCATATTCGGAATATAAAATTAGGATATTCGAATTGGTTGCTTCCTTCTTCAATCGGGATAATAGGAACACAGGGGGTACAAGGGAGAGGATATACCGGAGAAATGGAAAGAGGTATTTTGGAAGTAGAGTTTGCCAATGAGATTCAAATTTCTCATTGCCAGTTTGTTGGAGCAGGTGATAATGGAGCTGTATTTGTCAGTGGGGTGAAAAATAGTTGTGTCATTCATTCTCATTTTGATCAAATAAGTGCGAATGGACTTGTAATAGATACTTATAGAAAAGGATTACAGCCAAAATCAAATGTGTGTGAAAAGATTGTGATTGAGGATAATTTGATAGAGAATGTCGGAATGCATTATACGAATGGGATGGGAATAATAGCCAGCTATGTGGCAAAGACGGTTATTCAGTATAATGAAATTTGTTATGGACGATATACGGGTATTCAGTTGGGGAATCATTTTGGGGACAATATTTCTGTCATGCGAGATAATATCATACGGCGTAACAACATTCATCATGTGATGCAGCTTCATGATGATGGAGGAGCCATTTATACGTTGGCGTTGCAACCTGGAACTTGTATAAAAGAAAATTGGATGCATGATTTTGGACGATGCGAATGGGCTGATAATTTTCCAGTCAATGGTGTGTTTTTAGATAATAATAGTGGATATATCCGAGTACAGGATAATGTATTTACAGATTTAGACACGGTGGATCGAATAAAAGAGCAATGTGCAGGGAATGCAACAACTCGGGATAATATACTGGTTAATAATAATTCTCAAGACAGTGAGGTGAAGGAAATAGCTGGTTTTAGAGGTCGGGTTGGTGTGGTGATTTCCAACTTTATGGAGTGATAACGGTATGAATTAATTAAAAATAGAAATCATATGTGGTGTGGCAGGATGATAAGATTAATGTTCGTTTTCTTTATGTTTATTCCCTTATTTGCTTCGGCTTCAACAAAATGGTATAAATGGAATGAGAATAAAATATCAATAGAATTGAAGGACTATTTAAATATTTCGGAAATGAAGTGGCCGGTTACTTTATTACGTTATAAAGTAGACATTGCTAATGCACGGGTCAGTGATCCGAAAAGTTTTGAATTAATAGATGAAACAGGAAAATCAATTTCTTATCAGTTGACTGATTTGGAAATGGATAAAGGTTTGATAAGTAAAGCTACTTTATGTTTTTTGTCAGATTTACCTTCAGGGACAACAAGAAAATTTCAATTAGTTCTTAGAGGGGATAAACCGTTATCAACAAATTCAAGTCATTTAAAAATAAGATCATCAGCGTTTTCAGACGTTGTTTCAAATGGACAGGTACGTTTGGAAATTAATAAAAAATTATCATCGGATGATCGTGCTATTATTGTAAAATTAGGGAATAATACAATGTGGTTGGGTAATTTATTATTACCAGAAAGGGAGAATTTAACCGATTATCAAGTTATGAAAACAATAGATGGGGATGTGTTTTGGGAATATCATTTTCGTTTTTGTTTTGAAGGATCCAAGAAATATGACTTGAGGCTACGTTTAATTGACGGAATGGATTATGTTGAAATGGATGAATCGATGGTGGGGTTCAATAAGGATGACCAATTGTCATTGATTCTTGATTGGAACAATTTTAAACCGGAAATTCGTTATTGTCCAACTCGTGCTTCGCAAATAAATAAAGAAGGAAAAGGATATACAAATTATCAGTGGGAGCCGATTGAGGGCTTGTCGCTGAAAAAAGATGGAGATAGCCATCCAAAAACAAATGTAGATCAGCGGAATAAAGAAGATGGAATGCTTCCGTTTCGATTGTCTTCGTACCATAATTGGATGACTTGGTGGAGATTACATACTGCGGCGTTTTGGAGTGAAAAAACAGATCAATCGATTGGAATTTATATTAATGATTTTGAAAAATGGAAAGATCCATCTTATCCGTTGTGGGGGAGTAAAGAATACCTTTCTGTCGAATATTATTATAAAAACGGACAGTTTTATTGGAAGTATCCATTAGTAGAGGGAACTCGTTCTACCTCTATTGCTTTATACGCTCATCAAAAGGATAGAGAAATTGTTAATCAGACCAATAAACCATTGGTCTATATAGATTATTTACGTCGTTGGTATGGATGGATTTCTCTCAATAAGACGAAGGACTGGATATTGGATTATGATTCTGACTATTCAACGCATCAGCCTTTTTATCAAAAGATGAGTCTGCATCAGTTGAAGCCTAATCCTAAAGGAGTTTTGGAACGGTTAAAGCGGAATGTGAAGGAAATGGCTACTGCCGGAGAGCGAAGTTTCGGACCAACACCGGTTGGAGCAAGAGAATACTTAGAGACATTGACTCCTTTGTTGGAGGTATCGGAAAGTCAGTTTTCCAAAGTTGATTATAAACAGGCAAGAGCATATTATTTATTTATGAATTATGTTTTTATGGATGAAGCTTTGATGCCGATGAGAACAATGTTGAGTGGACATCCGAATTTTTTAGGAGATTTAAAAGCAATTGCTGGTGCTGTAGCCTTTTTATATCCGGATCATCCTGAAGCAAAGTTATTTGCTGATCATTTTGATAAATCTATGGAATTAAATATGCGATATCATATAAGACCGGATGTCGATACTTGGAATGCAAAAGGAGGGCGTTCTACAGAAAATTTATCTTGCTATACGTGGGCTTTTTTACGCCCTACTTTGAAAACATCATTTTTGCTTCATCATTATTATGATGGTAAAAATAGGATGTTGCATCCCAACGTTTCTGCTTATGGCAACTGGTTGTTGAACACATTGACATCTCCTCTTCTTGAATTGGGAGGAAGGAGAGCGATACCTCCTCAAGGTGCTCATTCGAGAAAACCGAATATTCCGGATTTATTAAATACGTTTGGACAGGAGTTGAAATATTATGATCCTCTTTTAGCAGAACATATTTTTTGGGAAACTCACCCTGATGATATGCGTTTTGAGTCACGTAAAGAGGCAGATTATTGGGCTATAGCATCAAAGAATGAACGTACGTATGAAAAAGGAACCAATCCTCGTTTGCATTCTGACAAATTTACAGGATATGGGTTTGTTCTTAGAAAAAATTATGGAGAAAAAGATGAGATGTATGTTAATTTACAGCAGATAGATGACGGGCCTAATTATCGTTGGGGAAGAGCCGGTAAGGGAGGAAATGGTATTATCTATTATTATGCAAATGGAAAAAGGTATAGCCATAATGGAACGGAAGATGTAGGCGATGGACCTTTTGGTGATGTTGAGCGCGCTACTAATTTCGGTGTGAGAAAGGAAGGAATTTATAGGGGATTAGGGAGTTATAGGAGTATAGGACGTAATGATTTGACAGAACCATTGTTTGACTTTGGCTTTGCTCAGTTTGCTTCTATATTGGCAAATGAAGAAGTTCGAAGCCATTATAACTCTCGTAGTGTATTGATGGCTGACAACGATTATATTGTAGTATTTGATGATGTGGCAAGTTCTGAAGTGGAAGGTTGTTTCTCTTGGTTTGTTGGAATCAACGATGAATTTCCTTTTATCAAACAATTGACTCCGGGCTGTAAAGGAACGAAAGTGGATGTGGTTCATTCATCGAGTCCTTATCATAAGGATAAATCAACTCCTGAAACAAAAGGAATGAGGTTTGAAGGAAAAGGTGATTTTCTGACATTTGTATCTCATCGATTGGATTTAAATGTGCAATATAACGATAATGTTTGTTTGGTAAATCATCCGGGAGGTCAAAAGGATTGGGTGTTCAGAAGCGGTAGTCCTATCCTTTATAATAAGAATGGAGTCAAGTTTGATGGGACATCGGGATTTATACGTAAAAAATCGAAAGAGCATTATCAGGCTGCATTGTTTAATGGTAAACAGATATCGGTTCCGGGTATTACGATTATGCTTGATGATAAATATTGTAATAATGGTGTAAGTTTAGAAGTTGTGGATGGTAAATATAGAGGTAAAATACAATTAATCCGGCCTGCATTGTTAAAAATGGTATTGGATGAAGAATTGGATGCTTCTTATGGTTTTTATTTGAATGGATTGCAAGCTTATCCGCAGAAGATAGGTGACCGTACATATTTATTTGCCTTGGATGTGGGAAATTATGATTGGTTGTTGACAGATGAAGGAGCGATACCTGGGACAACGTGTATAACAAAAAGTATCAGTGGAGATAGTTGGTGCGAACTATATTGGGAGAAAGTACCAGGAGCAACCTCTTATCAAGTATGGTTAAGTTCTGATTATGGAAAAACGTGGGCATTGTATAAAAAAAATATAACATCTATCGATTGTAAAATAATCAATCAAAAGCAAAATAGTAAGATACATGCTCGTGTGGTAGCAGAGGCTCAAGGTGGTATAGGGGAAGCTTCTGGTGATTATCCAATCTATTTTTCAAAAGAAAAGGCTCATGCTCCGGAGGGATTAAGGTTAACATTGGAGAAAGGAATATTAGAAGTCACTTGGGGGCAGGTGCTGGGTGCTGATCAATATGTGCTTTATTGTCGGAAGCGTGGTGCTGATCATTTTGATTGTGTGTATAGGGGTAGTGCACGACGGTTTAGGATGGAATTTTCAAATAAAGAAATTTATGAATTGTGTGTAACAGCAAAAAATGGAAATAAAGAAAGTGATAAAAGTATTATTTTGAGTACTGATCCTGATTGTTTTTTGAACTGGGATCCTGTACCTGGTGATAAATTTAGGCGTGATCCTGAAAGCCAAGAAAATGGGTATATAGAATATAATCCATTTATGGAAGAAAAAATGAAAATGTTAACATATCCTGAATAAATATGAAAGTTATGAGACTGTTTAGATTAATGAAATTGTTTTTCATAATAAATTTATTGGTGATTTGTTCTGTAAAAGGGGATGAAGTTCCTTTTATTTTTAATTATACAGAATCAGCTGAACCGGGTGAAACCATCGGTTTGCAGGGGTATGGATTTGGTGAAAAATCAAAAATTTGGTATGCTTTATTGAATAATGAAGGAACAGAAGTTAAGCCTTCTAAGGAATTAATGGCATTAACTCAGTCTGATATTTATATTGCAGTGCAGATTCCTGAAGCAGAGCAGACAGGGGTTTATGCTATTTGGGTCGTAAATAATGATGTATGGAGTTCTCCAGTTTTTATTAATAAGGCCCGCGTTAAGACAGCAGAATTTGACGAAGTTATGCCTGGATGTAGGTTTAGAGTTTTTGGGAGTAATATGAAGATTGGCGATTTTAATACTATGGCTCGGCTGGTTGATAAATTCGGTGTTTCGTATAATGTCACGATGAAAAGCATTGATGACAATATTGCTGAGTTGACGACTCCTGAAAACTTGAAAGTAGGTGAAAGTTATAAACTTTATGTGAATAATGGAGCCGGTGGGGAAATGGGGGAGTCTGTGTTTGAAGAATCTCTTTTTGTGCGTGAAAAGAAAGATGATTTATTAAGGTTGGAAGTGCCTTGGGGAGGAGATTTTGATTTTGCGAAAAATGTTTACAATGTGAAGACTGATAAACGTTTGCAGTTAAAAGCAATGGGGGATGGAGTGACAAATGATCGAAAGGCTATTCAAAAGGCTATAGACATGGCTGCTTCTCAAGGTGGTGGTGTTGTTTATTTACCGGCAGGAAGTTATAAAATCGAATATGAATCCGGGTGTGGAATATTGATGCAATCGCGTGTCGTTTTACGTGGTGCAGGAAAAGAAAAGACGATTATAAAGTATGGATATGGCAAACCTTTTTCAACTGAACGAGTTAAGGGAAAGTATGGTTGGCCATTAGGCTGGCCGGATTGTCGTTTGGAAGGAATGGGACTGGTTTTTCCGGGATTTATTTCAACATGTGGATTGTCTGATTTGTCATTTGTAAATGTGAATGAGTGCGGTCATTTTCTGCATACAGTGAAAAATATGCCGGAAGGAGGTGAAAAGGTCTTTGTTAAGAATTGCTATTTTGATTTTAGTAATGGGTGGGGATTGACTTTGGTGAATATAGATAAACTATTGGTATCTAATTCTGATTTTAAAAGTATGACGGTTGATGTTAGAGGTATAAATGCTCCAACACGTACTTGGCCATGGGATTTTAAAAATTCATATAATATGATTGTTCGTGATAATCATTATTTTTATAATGCAGGGAGATTTGGAGTGAATGGATGTCATCATGCCCTTTTTGAAAATAATGTTTTTGTTCGTAACGGGGATTATCAAGCCAAGGGAGAAACTGGTGGATTGAATATGGATTATGTTACTGATATGATAATTTTAAATAATTCCTTTTTGGTTAAAGGGCATCCAATACTTGCTCGTAATCAAGGAGAAACAATCTTAAGCCAAGGCGGTGATCCCAATCAGATGACGTTGGGAACAGTTAGTGAAGCTACAGCTATAACAATAAAGGATAGCAAACAAGAATGGCAGGATTTTACAGACCGAGTAAGTACTGCCTGGCAATATGCTGTTCATCCCACAAATTATATGGTAGCAATTGTCTCTGGAAAAGGTGCCGGTCAGTGGCGTACAATTATTCATAATAATGACACTGTTCTGACAGTGGATAGACCATGGGATGTGATTCCGGACAAAGGGAGCCATTATATTATTAACCAATGGTCTGCTTATCAGTTGTTAGTAAAAGATAATGTGCTGAAAGACAATCATCAGGGAATTATGATGTATTGTGGAGGCAATGATATAGCTATTGTTGGAAATAAACTTACAAATTCAAGTGGAATTTATTTAAGAGCAGACCAGCGGATGGCTAAAAAAAGATATAACCTCTTATGGAATACGGTCGTTTCGGGAAATCAGTGTGTAGATACGGATGGAAGAAGGGCTGCTTTTGTAAGTTTGTTATTAGCAGTGGAAAAGGATCAAGATTTATTTGGTATTGGAGCATTGGGAGTGGTTGTTCGTCGGAATACGGTGAAAGCTTATATTCCAAATGTGACGAACAGTCCGATTAAGGCAGAAGGCTTTTTGAATTATATGGGAGAACAAGCCGCTGGAAATTCAAAGATCGGGGTGAATGTACCGGGTATTTTAGGGAGTGTTTGGGAATATAATAACGCGATCAATACAGATAATGCTTTCATTATAGGGAAGGGAACTCATCATGTAATAATAAAAAAGAATCAGCTGGAAAATGTGCCGAATCCTATATTTGATTTGATCGATAAAAAACAAAAAATGGGAGCAAAATATATAGTTACGGATATAAAATGAATATGAATATGAAAAAAGTATTTTGTGGAATTCTTTGTGGTCTGTTATGGGGAGGGAGTAATGTTAATGCTCAAAAAGTATTATCTCAGGAACAAGCAGAGTTGCAACAGTTAAAAAAGTATGAACAAAACAATCCTCCTAAAATAAATATGCCTTTGTTGGTTGCAGAGGAGAATGAGGATTTATTCGGTGCCCGTTTAATGCGTTCATCTACATTATTAGCGACAAGCAGCCCTGAACGAAAACAACCTGTTTTTGTACTGATTTATGGTCAGTCTATCACAGGTAGTAAAAGTTTTACAGATAATATACGGGAATATTTAGAGCAAAAATTTCCGTATGCAAATATACGGGTTGAAAATCGTTCTATCGGAGGTTTTGGTGGTGAACAGTTGATAAGGCCTGCGGTTCATGATGTTTATCGTGCTTGTCCTGATTTGATAATATTTCATGTTTATGGAGGTGAAAAACATGGAGAATTGGAAACCTTTTTTAGTAATGTTCGTAGATATACTACAGCTGATATCATTTTAATGAATCATCATATTAATGGGAGTCAGGATGTGATTAAGTACAATCCTTCTTCATATAACTATTTGCAATTTATAGCGAATAAATATAATTGTGAATTAGTGAATGTTACTAGAAATTGGAGTCGATATTTGACAGAAAATAATTTACAGGTGAAAGATCTTTTACGTGATAACACACATCCTAATCGAAATGGGAATTGGTTGATGGCTCAGTTGATAGGTCGTCATATACAAGTGAACACTTTATATCCAAGCGATTGGTATAAGATGGTTCGTAGTTATTATGTGAATACGGCGTCAGATGTAAATGCAGATAATCCGATTCGGTTTATAGGTGAACCTTGGAAAATAGAAAATGGGGTTGCTTGTGGTGAAAAAGGGAAATTGCGTTTGGATTTTGAGGGCAGTCGGGTAGATATTGTCGCGGGAATATTGCCGCCAGGAAAGAAAAGGGGATCTGCACGTATTTTTATTGACGGTAAACCTGTTTCTCAAAATAAATCATTATATACAATTACTCGGCCAAGTGCAGGACCCGGAACTTGGTTCCCTCTTGTTCGTCGAATTGAACATAAATCAGCTTTGATTCCGGAAACCTGGACGTTGAAAGTTACAGCAGTAAATTCTGATTCAACAGTTTGGTCATTCGATGTGTATGGCTCTAAAACAGGTTTTGACGGTTCCGGAACCAGTGACCGTTCTTTTGTTTCAAAATCAGGGAGAGTTGTAATTCAAATGGAAGATTTTATGTTTGCTAAAATTAAAGCAGTTTTTAAAAATGTCACCAAGCCGGGCTTTGAGGCGACTTGGAAAGTAGAGCCTCTTTTTGTGGATATTTATAAATCTCCTATAATTGAGGATGAAAAAGTAGTTTACAAGACAACGATTGTTCAAGGGTTGACTAATTCTGCCCATACATTGGAAATAGTCCCGATTGGTGATGGTCTTGTACCTATTGAGGCGATAGAAGTACATCAACCACCTTTGAAATAGTTTTTATGAAACGGATAGGTTGGATATTATTTTTGCTTGGTCATGCTCTCAATATGTTTTCTCAAGTTTCGATAGAGAAACTTTCGGGATCGTATTATGAGATAACCTTGAATGGACAAAAAATGTTGATTGATGCAGGTTGTGGGGGACGGATTGTGTCGTTAAAGAGTAATCGGCATGAATTGTTGTTGCAAGATAGTATAAATCCTATCAATTATGGTTCAACTCTTTGGGTAAGTCCTCAGGATTGGGGGTGGCCTCCACCTGCTATTTTGGATCGTGGCAGATATTCGGTACGAATTGAAAACAATTCATTGATGTTAAGTAGTGGGGTTGACGATTTAATGAAATGTAAGATTGAAAAAACGATTCATTCGGTAGTTGGAGATACGTCATTTGTCATTGAATATAAAATTATAAATGAATCCGATATAATCTTAAAGTATGCTCCCTGGGAAGTGACCCGTGTGCCTGCCGGGGGGATTACTTTTTTTCCTGAAGGACCAGCCGGAGGGAAGAGACAGTCTAAATTGAATATTATTAAGCATGAAGGCATAGTTTGGTTTTATTTTGACCCGTTGTTGGTTAATGATCATCAGAAACTATTTTATAATGGGAAGGAAGGGTGGTTGGCTCATCAAACAAATAGTTTACTGTTTATCAAACGATATCCTGATATTAGCTATGAGCAAGAAGCGCCAGGAGAAACGGAGGTGGAATTGTATATTCATAAGAATAGAACTTATATGGAATTGGAAATTCAAGGAGAGTACGTTTCTCTGTCTCCCAAAGATACTATTGTTTGGAAAGTCTGTTGGTTTTTGCGAGAGAGACAAAACAAAATCGAAACGGATGATGAGCGAAAGAATGTTCTATCTTACGTTAGGAGGCTGGTTAATGGTGAAAAATGATTTATTCAGACTGGCGGGTTTCTTTTTTAGTGAGGAACAATCCTTAGAGTAGTATTTAACGAAACGGTTTTTATGGTAATAAAATAAATATGGAGTATTTGTGTTATTGTCGTGTTTATTATGTAAAATGAGAAAATATGTATAAGATCAATTTTTTGTTATTGTTGCTGCTTTCTGTTTTGAATGGAATATATGCACAGCAAAAGCCAATGGTTTTTAATCATAATGAAACCGCTCTGCCGGGTGATGCTTTTAATGTTCAGGGAAGTGGGTGGAGTAAAAATGTTGAATTATGGGGAACTGTAGTTAAAGGCAATGAAAACTCATTATCTCCTTCATTCCCGATTAAAATGATTAGTGCGGATGAAGGCTGTGTGACCGGTGTTTTTCCATTAGAGATGAGTTACAGGAAAAACGTCTTAATCGCTGTTTGGGTTAAAGAAGGAGAGCTGTATAGTGAACCGTTTTTTTTAAACAGGAGTAGAGCGGTGACTATAGAATTTGAAGAAGTAATGCCGGGTTATGTGTTTCGTATTTTTGGTAGAAATTTGTCATTACCGGGATGTAAACCTATTGTGACTTTTATTCATCCGAATTCGAAGCAGCAGCATCAGGCTGTTGTGGTGAAGGCTGAACCTTATGTGTTGACGGTTCAAGCTCCTTTTGATTTAGAAGCAGGAACTCACTATCAAGTAATGGTGAATAATGGAGCCGGAGGTGCTTATGGAAATTCTCTGGCGGAAGAACGTTTGTTTGCCCGTGAAAAAAGCGAAGATCCTTTTTCTTTACAAGTACCTTGGGGCAGTGATTTTGTTTTTTATAAAAATGTCTATAATGTGCGAACGGATTCTCGATTAAAGCATTTGGCAAAAGGAGATGGGATATCTAATGATCGGATTTCACTACAAGATGCAATAGATAAGGCTCATGCAGCAGGGGGAGGAGTAGTCTACTTACCTGCCGGGGTTTATAAGTTAGTTTTCGATAAAGGCTGCGGACTTGTTATGCGCTCTAATGTTGTGCTGAAAGGTGAGGGGCCTGAGCAGACTGTTATTCAGTATGGTTTTGGTATTCCTCCTTCTTATCCCGATCCGATTGGTGTTGGAGGATGGCCGGATTATACCAATGAGGGAGTCGCTTTTTTATGGCCTTTGCATACTAAATTGAGCGGACTGTCTGATTTAAAGGTTCAGAATGTAAATGAATCCGGACTGTGGCGGCATAGTATGAAAACGATTTGTCCGTTAAATAAGGCGAAAGGGGCTTCCGGATCTTGTTTTTTTGCAGTTAATTGTCATTTTGATTTGTCTGTTGCATGGGGTATTTCATGGGGATATGTGGATAAGATGTTAATTGCAAATTGTAATTTCAGAAGTTATGCAAATATAACTTGGCCTTGGATGTGGCATTGCGATGGATCTACTAATTTTGTGATCCGTAATAATCGTGTATTTTACAGTGCCGGACGTTTTGGCTTTAGTAATAGTTTTAATGGGATTATAGAAAATAATCATATTACTCGAATGGGTGACTTACAGGCTTTTAAGGGAGAAACAGGTGGTTTTAATATTGACTTTTCAAAAGATATGGTTGTTATGAATAACCTATTGGATGTGGAGGGGGATTCTATTGTGGATCGTAATATGGGGGAAACAATTTTGAGCCAAGGAGGCAATCCTATAGGTCAGTCGTTAGGGAGAGTAGAAAAGGCTTCTGAATTTTCAGTGACAGATAGGACACAAAATTGGAATCAACTTCGTACTTCTGATCTTTCGACTTGTTCCGTTGTCGCTATTATAAAAGGAAAAGGAGCCGGACAGTGGAGACGGATAAAGAAGAATGATAAGCATACCATTTGGATCGAAAGACCTTGGGCGGTGATTCCTGATGAAAGTAGTAATTATGTTGTTACAAATTGGTCTGCTGAAGATTGGTTGGTGAAGGGCAATATTTTGAAGGAAAATAATCGTGGTATTTGGTTCTATTGTGGAGGAACTGATATTGCAATTGTTGAAAATCAGTTGAATAATTCAGAGGGGATTTATTTGCGATCGGATCAGCGGGTCGAGGTTGGTCGTTATAATTTGATGTGGAATGCTGTTGTGGAAGGAAATACGGTTATAAGAACCGGTAAAAAACGACCGGCAGCAATCTGTTCTGTGTTGGCAATTCAAAAAAATGACACTTTGACCGGTATTGGTAGTTTGGGAATTGAATTTCGTCGGAATACGATTATTTCTTCTCGTCCGAACGTGAGTTCGTTTATTCCCGGAGAAGGCTATTGGAATGAAGTTCGCTCTACGACAATGGATGCTTTAAATCATGTGAAGGGTATTGTCGGAACTGTATTTGATGGAAATACATCCATTAATATGGATTATGCTTATCGGCTTAGCGAGCGAGGAGTTACGCAGACCGTAATTAAAGATCCTATGGATAAAAATGCAGGTCGGTTGACCAATATTATTATAGAAGATGGAAATTCAGCTCGACTATTTAAGACATCGGAGGTAAAAGAGGTAGATCCTTTTGCTCCCTATTTGGGTAAATCTCCGTCTTTGCATATGCATTTAGGTTCAGAAGTACAAAATGGAGTGATTATTGATAAAGTGGTATTTAATTCTCGTGAGTATAAAACAAATACAGGGATAGATTCGACAAAAATCTTTGCTGCCATTGCTCGTCCGGAACGTCCCGGTCGTTATCCCGGATTATTGGTACTACATGGAGGCGGGGGTGCTGCAGAAGTGGAAAAAGCAAAAAAATGGGCAACCAAGGGATATGTGGTGGTAACGGTGGATGAACCGGGAGTTGCCAATACTGATAATACCCCGAATAGTAAGGGGCCATGGAATAATTTGAAGTATGGTGAGAATCGTTTTATTGTTAAACCGGATATTACTTCAAGTACAATTTTTGATGCAGTTTTAGCCTCTTTACAAGGTTTTTATTTGTTAAAAGAGCAACCGGATGTTATTCCTGATAAAATTGGTGTTGTTGGAATTTCATGGGGAGGATATTTGACAACTATGATTTCTGGGCTTGCCGGTTCTTCTGTGGCTGCATCTTTTTCTGTTTTTGGTTCCGGATTTTATGATGCAAGTACGGTATTTTTGAAGGAGTTAGATACAATGGATCCTTTCCATAAAGCTACTTGGTTGAGATGGCTGGATGCCGGTAGGCGAGCTTATTGTATTCAGAATCCATTTTTTATAGCAGCGGCAACAAATGATAATTGGTTTTATCCTCAAGCTGTAAAAAATACACTTCAGCATATTTCGGCTCCCGTTAACCATGTTTTCTCACAAAATGTCAGTCATAAAATAGACTTACCTGGAGGAACGGAAAACAAGAAGGAAAGCTCACCTGGTTGGACAGAAATGGAAGAAGTTTATTTTGATTATTATTTGAAAGGAAATGGAAAGCGATTCCCTAAGATTAAGACGATCAAGGCTGAAAAAAGAGGAACATCTTTTGTTTGTGTATCATTTGTCGTTGATAGCGATACTCCAATAAGGCAAGCAACAGTTAATTATGCTTTTGTGGGAGAAGTTCCGACTAAGCGTAAATGGATGACCGTATCAGCTAAATGTATAAAGAAAAATCACTATGAGGTTTTAATTCCTCTTCAAAATTTAGGGAAGAATGCTGTTGAGTTTTACGGAACGGTTTCTGATAATCGTCCGGTTTCTGTTTCAAGTAATATGATTTGGTATTCAAATTGATAGAATATTTTTATGTTTTAAATTTTTGTTGGACAATTATGAAAGTACGATTGGCTCTTTTTTTACTCTTTGCAAGTTTGAGCATTCCATGTGTTTCGAAGGAAAAAATAGATTCTTCTATGTGTGCCTTGGATGTGGCTTGTTTGATTGGAGATAGATTGGTGAAGGAAACACCATTTGCTTATAAGCTGGAACTGGAAAGCAATAGTAATATATTTAATGGTATTCAGAAGGTCGATTTTGGTCGTAATTATACGGTTGGAAGACCGGCAGTTGCGTATGCTTATACGCAACTAACCACTCAGGAAGATAGAGAATTTATTGTCCAACTAGGTCATAATGACGCTTGTATGATTTGGTTAAATGGACAGGAGGTGTATCGGAAAGAGGGGTGTCGTGAATTGGTGTTTTTATATGAAGAACGTAGCATCGAGTTGCCTTTTCGTGTTGCCTTGAAGTTGAAAAAAGGAATAAATACTCTTCTCATCAAATCAGTTGGCAGATGTGAAAAATGGCAAGTTTATTTACAACCTCCTACGATGAAAGGAGCTGTGGTTGAGGAACAGGATTATCCTGAAATTGGACTGAATCGGATGGAACAGGTGGATAAATCGATTGCTTCTGTAACAAATTGGTTGATAATCGGCCCTTTTTCGGGTGAAAAAGGGTTAAACCCCATATATCCTCCTGAGAAAAATCAAGAGTTTGGATTTATGTATGCCGGTTTGAAAGGACCGGTTACTTGGACAATACCTAAAATTGATATAATAGGAAATTTGATTGACTCTAAGCCTTGGGGTACTAATTATCATTGGAATTACCATAATGGTGGTTTGGCTTGGGCTATGAAGGTTTTATCAGAGATGACGGGAAAAACGAAGTATGGTAAATATGCTGATGAATTTTGTGATTTTCAGTTGAGAAGTGTTCCTTTTATTTCGTATGAAAAGAATGTATTGGGGAAAGATAATGTGCCGAACGGACTACTTACTAATACCCCATTACTCGATTTTAAATTGGCTCCGTCTCTCCCTTTTATTTATCGCTTGCGGAAGGAAGCTTCTTTTGTAAATCGGGCTGAATATCTTTCGTTTATTGATAGTATGTTGGTTTATGCTAAGGAAAAACAGATTCGTTTGCCCGGTTACAGTCTTTTTACTCGTGTGACACCTCAAAAATATACAACTTGGGTGGATGATATGTTTATGGGGATTCCTTTTTTGATTCAAGCTGCTTTGTTTTCAAATACAGATGCAGATCGGGAGTATTATTTTAATGATGCTGCCAACCAAATATTAGACTTCAATAAGATTGTTTGGGATGAGACTGCTGATTTATATGTACATGCTCGTTATTCAGATAGTGATAAAAAGATGCCTCATTGGTCTCGTGCAAATGGTTGGGGAATGTGGGCTATGAGCGAAGTATTATTGTATTTGCCTGAAAATCATCCACACTATAGGGAAATATTAAAACATTTTCGTAAACATGCTAAGTCTTTAATTCGTTATCAGAATGAGCGGGGCTTTTGGCCGAATGTAGTGGATTATCCGGAATCACGTGATGAGGTTTCCGGGACAGCAATTTTTGTAATGGCTATGGCTAGAGGTATCCGTGAAAAATGGCTGGATCGTAAGATTTATCAACCCGTAGTGGAAAAAGCCTGGAATGCAATTAAGACGCAAATTGATAAAAATGGGACTGTTTATAATATCTGTTATGGGACTATGTGTACAGACGATGTTAATTATTATATAAATCGTCCTTTTTATGAAGATGATACGCATGGTCTTTTCGCTGTTCTTTTTGCTGCAATGGAAATCCATAAATTAGTAGAAAAATAAAGTAGTTGTTAAATCTTTAAACAATTCTATAAGAAGATTGGAGCTTATCGTAGGCTAAATATTAGGGATATTCGGTAAATAATATAAAAATAAGTCAAATTATTGATGATCAGTGTGCTGTGTATTGGTTGGTTTTTGTATCCCTTCTCAATAAGCACAAAATTGATCAAAAGAGTTTTCTATTTTTATGAATCTACAATATGTACTTTATTGGATGCTTATGATTATGACCGTTTGATAAATAATTTTTTAACGAAGTGTTTGAGAAACAGCAATAACGATTTGGTAGCCGTACTACTTCACAAATCCACTTTTCTTTGCATTATCCTATTTTTTTATCTGTTCTCTTATGCCTCTTCAAACACTCTACATACGGGTATATTTAGTGATATTTCCTCTATTTTCTGCGGTTATTCCAGAGATTATAGGTAAATTTGTCTCATAAATTATATGTTAACTTTTTAATTTTTTGTTTTCATGAAAAAATTATTATTTTTAATTAGTCTGTGCATTACTATACATGCTAATGCTTGGCAACGTCAAGCAGTGTGGGCTAAGAACAAAATGCCCGATGCACAACCGCACCAAATAGCCGCCATGACAAACGAAACCAATAAAGCCGGATTCAAGGCTAATGACCATAGAGGAGCTTATTTAGAATGGTATGATACGCCTCCGAAAGAGGTAGCCAACGGTGGATGTATGATCTTGATTTCCGGTGGCAGCTATATGAGCTGTTGCGATGTAGACCTCATTAATCTGTGGCGTGAAACATTTACTAAACAGGGTTTTCAATGTGTCAATTTCGTTTATCGCACTCCCCGTCCCGAGGGTTTACCCATATATCAAAGTGCTTGGGAAGACGGGCAACGTGCAGTGCGTTTAGTACGTAGCCAAGCTAAAAAACGCGGATATGATCCCAACAAGATCGGTACGGTATCAATGTCGGCAGGATCACATCTTGCTTTGATGTTGGCTACAAGTTCAACGATTCCGGCTTATACTCCCATCGACGCACTCGACTCCTTGCCGTGTAACATCAATTATGCCATTGTAAATGCTCCGGCATATGTTACCACCGATGGAGAAACCGGTACTCCTGCATGGCTTCAGGGGTATGGTTTGGACGTGAAACTATCATCATGTTTTAAGTTTGATGCCAATACATGTCCGATGAGCCTTCATCATGGCGGTACTGACATTTATTCCCCCAATGGAAGTACTCTCATATATCGTAAACTTAGAAGTATGAATATACCCTCAGAGTTGCATCTTTATCCCAATCGCGGACATGGCGCATTCGGTTTGGAACGTGGCATTGAGTTCTTAACGCAGCTAGGTGTCACAGGAATATTAAAACCGGAGGAAAGAATTATGGATCGATATGCCAGTGATAATTCTCGCCGAGAAGTGATACGTCAAGATGTATGGGTTAAAGGTCAAATGCCAAATACTCAAAACCATCAATTGACACCCTATATAGAATGGCATTTTCCTAAAAAACAAAAAACAAAGGCTATTCAGATAATTTACAGTGGCGGTGGTTATGAAGGTAATAATCCTAATGATTTCGAAGTGGCTCCTGCACGTCGTTATCTCAACGATTTAGGTATGACAGTAGTAACGCTTCGATATCGTACTCCACGCCCCAAAGGTTTACATAAGCATATCACAGCTTGGGAAGACTTACAACGAACCATCCGTCTTGTGCGGTCACAAGCTGAGAAATATGGTCTTGACCCCAGCAAGATTGGTATTATGGGCAGTTCGGCCGGTGGGCATTTAACTTTAATGGGTGTCACATCTTCGTTGCATAATTCATATTGGCCTAATGATGCCATCGACCGATTACCATGTAATGTACAATGGGGAATTGGAATTTACCCCGCCTATGCGCTCACCGATGGTAGTGAAGACCATAACTCCACCCGTGGTAATGACGACAGTGCCATCCTTGTGCCTGAATTTAGCTTTGATATCAATACTGCTCCAATGCTTTTTATTCATGGCGATGCCGATGGATGGGCCAGCATGAATTCGGTTAAAGTTTGGGAAAAAATGAGAGCAATGGGGATACAGTCAGAATTGCATACGCTTGCTTTGCGTAGTCATTGTTTTCAGCGTCAGGCTTCACCGGATACCGGAAGTTACACATGGCTTGACCGCATAGCTGATTTTCTCCGTGATCAGAAAATATTGGAATAATAATGTGAACGAAAAAAGAATCTCAAAGTAAGATAAGTATAAACATCCGTGCGGATAGCTACAAAAGTAGATATTGGTGTTGAAAACTTCACAAAGCCACTTTACGAATAAGAATGAATTACTTCGTGAAGTGTTTTTATTTCTACTTGTATTAATTAGGGATATTTAGCAAATAGCCAACAAGTTGGTTATTAGGTTGATAGATATTTTGTACCTTTACAGAGACTCCCCGATGGACCCATCACCACGGGCTAGTTCGGGGGTATTTTATATAAAAAGTAGTCGTGAAGTTAGCAAAAATATCCGAAATCCAGCCCACTCTGCCGATGCCAGAGTTTGATTTTCTGCAAAGATACTGTGAAAGTTTCCTCCAAAGCGAATTGGGTCATATCTGGCAGAAGGAGCTTGCCCTCGCTATAGCTGGGAGGATGCCCCCTAAGAAACAGCAGAGCAACAAGCCCCTGTTTCCACCCGAAGGGGAGGTAGCGTTGATGTTCCTTAAGCCATACATCAGTGTGTCTGACGATGCCCTCATAGAAATGCTCAACGGCAACCTGTACATGTTGATGTTCTGCGGAGTACCCATAGACCCTTCCCATCCGATCTAGGATGGGAAAATCGTAAGCACCATCCGCAACCGCCTCGCCCGGCATATCGATGTTAAGGAGTTGCAAAAAGTATTGTTTGACAAGTGGAAAGGAAGCCTTTCCAACCTGGATCAGTGCCTGATGGATGTCACTTGTTACGAGAGCCACTTGTACTATCCCACGGACATCAAACTGCTTTGGGAGGGCTACGACTGGCTTCACGCGCTGATGAAAAAGACATGCCCAAGCTTGGAGAACGCCAACCGCACAACAAGTTCAACGAGATAGACAAGCCCCGCCAGGCTTACGCCAAACAATGCAAGCCCAAGAAATCGACTACCCATAGGCTCCGGCGCAGACTCTTGGCATTGCTCGCCAAACTCTTAGGGCAATGGAACCGGCTGCGCAAGCAGTTCCATCCCGTCATACATCTGACAGCCGACCAGGAACGGCGGCTGATGACGATAAGGGAGGTGTATCGCCAACAGGTCGCCCATTTCAACCGAAAGGAAGTCAGACGCCGTATTGTCAGCATAGGCCGTTCCTACATTAGGCCCATCGTACGGGGCAAGGAAAGCAAACGGGTGGAATTCGGAGTCAAGGTCAACAACATATAGATTGATGGAATCTCTTTCATTGAACACCACTCCTTTGAAGCCTTCAATGAGGGCCTGCGTGTAAGGCAGTGCATTGAATATCAAAAGGAACTGACCGGCGTGGAAATCAAACGGTTCGGCGGCGACACGATCTATGCCAACCTAATGGATTTTTATCTTGAATGGTACCCAAAATAGAAACCGCATGTACGGTGGTGTGAGAGGTCGGAAAATGAAAGTAGGAAGAAAACTTTCATTTTCCTCCTACTCGATTTTTCAAAACATGTCTTTGGATGACCTTATTTAAGATAATTGAAACATAAAGATAACTGTTTGCAACATTTAGCATGGGGATAAGTGTTGTCAATCAGTATATTTGGAGTGTTAATCAATAATTTAAAAAAACCATGAAAATAATTGTTTTATATTTTTTGTTACTAAGTTCTTTAGCCGTTGGAGCACAAGATGAAACATTTGTTTCGCTTAGTAATAAGGCGAACAACTTGATTGAAGAACAAAAATATGAGGAAGCTTTGGTTTGTTTTGAAAAAGCGATTGAAATGGGCACAGACAATCAGGAGATGTTGGCTTGGACTTCTATGACAGCAGGTATTTGTGCTCAGCAAATAAATGAACTATCTAAAGCATTTCAACATTTTGAAACAGCTATTATTAATAAATGTAAGGATGAAGATATTTATGAGCGCTATTTTAATTTGGCTGCAAGTTTAGAAGATGGGGATAAACAAGAACGTGCTTTGCAAGTTGGACGTAATTATATTGATGGTGGCTATGAAAAGTATACGGTTTGCCTAATGAATTATTATTATCGTACAAAACAATATGAAAAAACGATCCAAATTGCAGATACACTTATAAATAGAGGTAATCGACAGGTGCAATTTTATAATATAAAAGGTGCATCTCTTCAAAATTTGAAGAAGGTAGAAGAATCTATTCCAGTTTATAAGGAAGCATTGAAAATTTCCTCTAATAATTTTAATTCTCTTCGTCAATTGGGGTTGATCTATTATGATAAAGCTGCTAATCTTTATAATAACACTATGAATAGCTATAAATCTATTTCCGATCCCAGTGGATCAGAATATAAAGCAGCAAGAGATAATGTGAATTTATCTATAAGTTATTATAAACAAGCTGCTTCATATTTGGAACAAGCAGTTCAGATACAACCTACCGATGAAATTGTAAAGGATTATTTGGAAAAAGCAAAGAAAAAATCTCGATGAACATAATGAATTTTTGATCTTAAGTATATAACTGTTAAAAACACACAACATGTATGAAAGAACTAGTGCTGTTATTTATTGCCATTTTTTTACTAAGTGGCTGTGAAAGAAAGTTTGGGGAGTTTTACGATCCCCCAAAGGGATTGGAGGGTGATATTTATACACAATTAAGCACAGAACCCAATTTGTCGATATTTGTGTCAGCAATGGAAAAGGTACCTGGACTGAAAGATGAATTGAGCTCTTCTGGATTGTTTACTGTTATGGCTCCTGATAATGAGGCTTTTAATGAGTTTTTTGCCACTCACCCTTCTTATCATTCGATAGAAGATATTCCGATAAATACTTTGGAGTCGATTGTTAAGTACCATATTATGAAATGGATGATTTTCAAAGATCAATTTTTAGAGGCTAATACCCCTGATATTTTCAAATATGAAACGCGTTCGACCAGTTCTTATAAGGAATCTGGTATGGTGGGTTCTAAAGCTATTTTCTATACACCTAAAAATTTGCAGGTTTACACTCCTAATTATTTGAGTTATTATAACGTTTTACCAACTGATTATATAGAGGTTTACGGGGCGAATTCTCATATTAATATGGATACGGAACTGAATGTGATGGGAGCCTCTGTAAAGACTATAGATATTGCAGCAGGAAACGGAGTATACTATATTATAGACAAGGTTCTTACTCCACCACTAAATATAGCACAAGAATTAGAAAGTAATAAAGAATACACAGATTATTTTGAGTTGTTAAAAAAACGATTTGTTACTTATTCTTATAATAAAGCAGGAACTATTGCCCAGGGGAATAATGGGGATGTGGATGGAGATGGAGTTCTTGATTCGCTTTGGGTTCGCGAATTTGCTACAGAAATAAATCTGGATGTGGAGAGTCCTAAAACATCAAATAATAAGAGTTTGCTTTCTTTGACAGCCTTTGTCCCTTCTGGTAACGCATTTGCTGAGTATATGAAAACACGGTTGTTGCCGAATTTTCGTAATAATTTGGATTCGATACCAGATCCTACACTGAAATTGTTATATTCTAGCCATATAACTAATTCTATGGATTGGCCATCGAAAATAGATCAGAAGCTATTAGTGAATGTATTAGGTGATAATATGGATCTCAATAGAGATGATATAGAATCTGTTGAGATGAAAAGTAATGGCTTGTTTTATAGAACAAGTCGTGTTGTAGAACCGAAAATATTCGGAGCTGCTCCCGGTCCGGTTTTCTTCTCCCCTGACTATACCTATTTTGCTCAGTTGATAATGAAGACCGGTTTAATGTCTTCTTTGAGTAGTGCTGGTATGGAATATACGATTTTTGCCCCTACTAATGCGGCGTTTAATGCGCAAAATATTGTATGGCTGGACAATCCGGATAAAGGTTCCCCTGGATTCTTTCGCATAAAAGAAGGTTCAGATCCGTCTTCTATATCGAATACAGAGTTGGCATCAATTTTGGGAAGTCATATTGTTTTGAATAAGAGTCTTTCAACTGATAATATGGAGAATGGATTCTATCCGACACAGAATTCACGCTATATAGTAGTCGATAATGGGTTGGTCTATGGTAGTGATCGTGATTTTATTCCTGGATTTGTAGAAAAAAACAGACAGATGAGTAATGGCTATTTTCATAGTATAGATAAAGTGTTGCTACCTCCTAAATACACACTATATAGCGCAATAAGTTCAGCGACTCGTTCGGAAAGTGATACAATTAATTATCAGTATATGAAATTTAAGGAGCTGTGTGCTGCCGCAGGTATTTTAAAAACTGATTTTGTGGACATCACTTCGGTTAATTCGGATAAAAAATTTTCATTGTTTGTTCCATCTAATGAGGCGATTATTGAAGCTCAGTTGTCTGGCCAATTACCTTTGACTGGAGATGAAGGAAGTACGATATTAACGGCTTCAGAAAAAGCAAAATTAGCTAATTATATTCGGACTTTCTTTGTGGCTGATAAAGAAATATTTACTGATGGAAAACTCACAGGTACATTTGTAACTCAGAATAAAAATGTGTCAGAGTCTACTCTTGGTAATGATGTGTTCTATACAATGAATGTATCTAAAGAGGGGGAGAGATTGAAAGTAACGATGGAGAATGGTACTTCTGCTTATGTTGATGTATCGGATCCAATAGAACATCCCCAAAACATGATTTGCCAAGATGGTATTATTCAGGTTATTGATAATGTATTTATATCTTATTATAAATAAAGTAAAGGCATCGTATCATGATAAGAAAAAATCATATAATATTAATAATGATAGCAGGACTATTGTTATTTACCTGTCAATTGAGTGCTCAGGAAAGGAGTTCTGTTGTAAGAGGGCGTGTAACTTTTAAGCAGACTGGCGAACCTTTGATGGGGGTTACTGTTGTTGAAAAAGATAAAGATAATCGTATTGTAAATGGTGTCGCAACTGATATTAACGGAACTTTCCAACTGAAAATTCATGATAGAAACGATTCGTTACATTTTACGCAGGTTGGAATGAAAGAGGTAGTTCGTTCTATAAAAAATCGTGAGATCGTAAATGTATCCATGGAAGAAGAATCTTCTGTTTTGGAGGAAGTGGCTGTAACGGCCAAACGCGTTGCTAGTTCCGGTGGATTTTTTACTCCAAGTGATCGGACGGCAGCTGTGACTACTATTGACTTGAAGGAATTGGAAGAGATCCCGGCTGCTTCTGTTGATCAAATTTTGGAAGGGCAGGTCCCAGGTTTGATGATTTCTATGAATTCCGGTGACCCAGGTTCGGGTTCAGCTATTCAAATTCGTGGAGCAGCCTCTTTGGGACTTGGCACTAAACCTCTTATTGTGGTGGACGATGTTCCCTTTAAAACAGAAGAAGAGGTGGATGTGAATAACCCTGATGGTTTAAGTGAGTTGGTAAACATTTCTCCGAATGATATTGAGACTATAGATGTATTGAAAGATGCGGCGGCTACTGCTTTGTATGGCTCGGATGGAGCAAACGGAGTTATTGTGATCCGTACTAAAAGAGGTGATAATATGACTCCTCGAGTTAATGTTAATATGTCTTTTACATTAAAACAGCCCCAAAATTCGATACCTCTGCTAAATGGGGATCAGTATAAAACGATGATTTTGGAAGCTTATCAGAATCGTTATGGGACGGGTATAGATTTGACTACTAGTGTGATCCGGAATCTCTTTCTTGAAAAGGGAGCACTCGATTATGAAAATTATAATAATAATACTTCATGGCCAGATGAAATCAATATGAAAACAGGGCTTGGACAGAGTTATAATGGTTCGATTATCGGGGGAGGTGAATCAGCAAAATATAACATTAGTTTGGGTTACTTGAATGAAATAGGACCGGTAGAAGGTACTAAATTTGATCGTATCAATGGACGTTTCAATTTTGACTATAAGGTGTCTAATCGTTTGACATTGAATAGTGATATTGCTTATACCCGTAATAATAAAGAGAGCAGCTATGAAAACGTGGGGGATATATCTTTGAAGAAAGCACCGGTTTTGCCTGTTTATACGCAAGATGAATATGGTAATTCTATGCCGGTCTATTTTTTCCCAGGAGTTAATGGATTCCAGAATAATATAAAAAATCCGATAGCTTTAGTAAATAATGCTCTTGCAAAGAACGGATCAAACCGTTTGGATGCTAAAGTACAGATACGATTCAATCCATTTGATGGATTGCAGGTAAACAGTTTGATCTCGACTTCTTATGAGTCTTTGACAAATGACAAGTTTTTGCCGCATAGTGCTACAGGATTTGATTTTTATCGTCAGAACAACATGTTTATGGTTGTTAGTAATGACATTAACTTGGCAACTATGCAACCCAAAAATTCTTTTTCATTGTATTTTAAGAATGATATTGTTTACAGAAAAGACATTGAAAAGCATTCTTTTTTGGGAGGCTTGTATACGGTTTATCAGGATCGCTCTTCCCGTTATATGCAGTTGATCGGTAACAATACACCGTCAGAAGATCTTAATTCTTCCTATTTGACAGATATTCATAGAACAATAACATCTGTAAATTCGTTGGTTCGTGATTTCTCTATTGTTGGTCAATTGTATTATTTGTATAGCGATTTATATTGTATTACGGGATCAATCCGTCGTCAAGGAAACTCCGCTTTTGGTGAGAATAATCGCTATGGGTATTTTCCGGCCGTATCGGGATTCTGGCGTCCTACTTCGGAGAAATTTTTAAAAGATAAATTTAAATTTCTGGATGAGATCAAGATTCGTGCCAGTTATGGTTTGACGGGACGTGCTCCTTCTGTATCGGCAGCTAATGCATTTACATTCAGTGCAAATTCTCCATTTATTGATTTGATGGGTATTACTCCTGATAATATAAAATTGGAAAACTTGCGTTGGGAAAAAACGACATCTGCAAATTTGGGTGTCGATTTGTCACTGTTTCAGGGACGATTGACTGCTGTTGGTGATGTGAGCTTTATGAAAACAAAGGACTTGATTTTGGATATGCCACTTTCTATGACTTCTGGATTTGAAAGTATGATGAGAAACTTTGGGACAATGCGAGGACGTGTTTTTGAAGCTTCTTTTACAGGAATGCCTCTGAAAACAAATAAATGGAACCTGACTTTATCTCTGAATATTTCTCGGAGTATGAATAAGGTAATTGAATTGCCTGATCATCAGCCTGTTGTTCGGGAAAATGTGTTAGATAATGGTAAATTTATGTCATTGGTGAATGAAGGTGATCAAGTTGGAACTATTTATGGTTTACGTAATCTAGGAGTTTTTAGTCGTGACGAAGATGCCTATGCTAAAGATGAGAACGGTAATTTCATTACAGATTTTTCGGGCGAAAGGGTACCTATTCGTTGGGGCAAATATGATGGAGAAGAGTTTAAAGGAGGTGATGTTATATACGATGACATCAATAAAGACGGTATTATTGATAAACAAGATGTAGTCGCTATTGGAAATAATACTCCTGATTTTTTTGGTGGTTTTATGTTTCGCTTGAAATATAATAACACTTGGGAATTATTTGCCAATTTTACTTATCAGTATGGTTTTGATATAATTAATATGGCGAAGATGAATACAATAAATATGTATACAAATAATAATCAGTCGCAAGCGGTTATGCGGCGTTGGAGGAAACAAGGAGATATGACAGATATACCCCGCGCTTTGTATGGTGCCGGACATAATTGGGTTGGAAATGATTATTTTGTAGAGGATGGCTCTTATATCAAATTTAATTCTTTGACATTGGCCTATAATTTTCAGAAGCGAGTATTAAAAAAATTGGGACTAAGAAGTGCCAAGATTGCATTGACTGCTTATAATTTAGGTATTCTGACTAAGTATTCAGGAGTTGATCCTTCTATTAGCGCCAACAGAAATGATCCATTTTCTCTTGGGCAAGATAGGGCACTGACTCCTGTGCCTATTACTTACACATTAGGATTTTGGGTAAATTTTTAATGGTTTTACAATTAATATATAGAAATGATGAGATATAATGTATACAGATATTTGATAGTTGTAGTTGTTTTATTTGGCTTCAACTCGTGTGACAGTCTCTTGGATGTTCCGCCGCAAGGAAAACTGACATTTGATGAATTTTGGCAATCAAATGATCAGGCTGTTGCTACAATTGCTGGGATTTATTCGAATTTGGGTTCTACTTATCATGATTTTAAAAGTGGAAATATGTCAGCAAAAGCTATTTCACCAGTTGAGAGTTATATTTATTGGGGAGAATTGCGTGGTGAGATATTGGCTGTTAATCCCGGTAAATTTGGATCGGAACACCTTGCCAAAGAAAATGTAGATTACATGAATATTGCAGCTATTGATGTAACAACAAAATTTACAGCCTTTTATAAGATTATAAATGAGGCGAATCTGGCTATTAAATATATTCCTACAATAAAAGACAAAGATCCTGCATTTCTACAGGAGATGGAGGATCATTTGATGGGAGAGGCTTATTTTTTGCGTGCGTATGCTTATTTTTGGTTAGTTCGTACATTTAAAGAAGTTCCGTTGGTTCTTGTCCCCTCCGAATCAGATGAACAGGATTACAATTTACCTAAATCCCAAACAGTTGATATTTATGCTCAGATTGTATCGGATTTGGAAATTGCTAAACAAACATTACCTGTATGGTATGAGAATGACCAGTATAGCCGATGTCGCGCTACTCAGTATACAGCAATGACCGTATTGGCTGACGTCTATCTGACAATGGCTTCAGTATTGCAAAATGAGGTAGAAAAAATGAATTGGTATGATGAGGTAATTCGAAACTGTGATGAGGTAATTGCTTCACGTAAATACAATTTGGTACCGGGTATTGAGTATGGGAATATTTTTCTGAATGGAAATACGGAAGAGTCTATATTGGAGACCTATAGTAACTCTAAAGTGAATAACCAAGTAAACAATTTGTATGATTGGTTTACTTCTAAAGGATATTTTATGGCTTCAAATTCAGCAGATGAATTGTTTTCGGCTGAAGTATTGCATGACTATCGCGGATCTACCCCTCCTAAAGGGCCCTATCCTGCTGCTGGTTCAGAGGTTGGTTATGCTTCTTCATCCCGTTATATTAATAAATATAAGAATAATACCAAAGATGCGCGTTGGATATTTTACCGTTTCCCAGAAGTTTTGTTGATGAAGGCTGAAGCGTTGGCGCATCGTTATCCTGATGATGTGAATAAATTAGCAGAAGCTTGTGGCTTGATTAATCAGATACGTTTGCGTGCTTACGGTGTGATGGATTATCCAAAGACAGAGGCTACAACTTCTTATGAAATGGATAATATTATACTGGATGAGAGAGGAAAAGAATTTATTGGAGAAGGTAAACGTTGGTTTGAATTAGTACGTTTTGCGTCACGGAATAATTTTGCTAATAAAGAATTATTGTTAGACAGGGTTACAAATGCATTTTCAGGAGTGGATCAGTTGGTGATTGGTCCTCGCATTAGCAATCCGGAGAGCTGGTATCTTCCGTTGAATGCAGATGCATTAGCTGCTAATATTAATCTTGTTCAGAATCCATATTATCAATAATTTAAAAGGAGAAAAGAATATGAGTAAGACAATTTTGAAAATTGTTCTAGTTAGTATGTTGTTTTTTTCATTTTTTTCCTGTGAGAAGGATTTGAGTGGTCAATTACAACTAGAAAGCGATAGTAAAACGATAATGGGTTATCTGCGAAATAATCCATCTTATTCTATACTGGTTGAAGCATTGGATATAACCGAGCTGTCTTCAACATTGAATTTGTATGGGACAATTACTCTTTTTGCTCCGACGGATGAGGCATTTCAGAAATATATGAGTCGTCACAATTTGGCAGAGATATCGGTTATGGAGAAAGAAGAATTGAAGAAGTTATTACATTATCATTTGTTTGATCAAACATATGGTTCTGGTTTCTTTATATCCGGCTCATTACCTACAGCAACTGTAGAAGGTAATTTTATCCAGATGGATATTTCTTCTGGCATTAAAAACACAATACTGAACAACACGATAAAAGTAGATTCTCTTGATATTTCAGCAACGAATGGAGTGGTACATGTGATCAATGATGTGCTGGAGCCACCAACACAGACAATATATACTTGGTTAAAAAGTAGGCCTGAATATTCGATTATGTTGGAAGCCTGTGAAAAGACAAATTTTGCTAAAGAGGTGTTGGATACAATCACTTATGAAGATGCCGGTGATGGAAAGCGAACCGTAAAGTGGAAGACTGTTTTTTTAGAAACTGATGAAGTTTTGGCTAAATCCGGAATCCGTTCTTTTGATGACTTAGTAAAAATAATAACAAATTCAAAAATAGATAATGAGAATTATACAGATCCGGAAAATCCAGTGAATAAATTTGTGCGTTATCACTGTTTGGATAAAAAATATTTTCTTTCGGATGTGACAGATGATTATATTGAATCTTTTTGTGATAATCAATATTTAATATTTAGTATCAAGCAAGGTCTTTCTATTAATAAACATAATGATACAAAAGTTACCATGTCTGTAGGGAAATGTAATAATATCACGGTTAATGGGATTATTCATTCTGTCGATTCTTTGTTAACTATTTATGAACCTGAGGCTATTACATTGACTCAGCGTTTTGCCGGAGAACCAGCAGATAGGAATATCGTTATAGACGGAGTCTCTCAAAATTTGGCAGAAGTCTTTGGTTCACTTACTTCTGATTTGGAAGCTCAGAAGGCAGTATGGTGGCTGAAATGGGAAGGAACTATGGATGCTGTAATTACATCCGAGTGGCCGGCGAATGTGTTTGGAGATTATTGTGTGGTGGTTAATAGAAATAGTTCTGCCTATTCATTAGAGCTAACAACCAAGCCGATTTTTAAAGGTACATATAGAGTTTATGTCACTTATCGAAGGACTAATAATACTAACTACTTTGTTCAGTTTTATTGGGATGATGAAAAATTAGGAGACTTGACAGATTTAGCAAATAACATTGATGCTTACGGAAATAAATTAACAGGTACAGATACGAAAATCAAACGTCAGATCGGTATTCTTAAATTTGACGAGATGGCTCCTCACAAATTTAAATTATCATTACCTAACCCTGCTATAAATTATACAGCATGGTATACGTTGATACTTGAACCTATCGAATAATAGATATAGAATGAAACAATCTAATATATAAAAATAGATGAAAAAATACAGTAAAATCATACAGCAGAGTATATCGGCGTTATTATTGGTTCTGTTATTATTTTCATGCATAGAAAATAATTACGATTATAATAAACCTGATTATGTAAAAGAAGGTTCATTAATGGAGGTACTATCCAAGAATGCCAATTATTCTAAATTTTGTGAATTGTTAATACAGACTGGATACGATTCTGTTTTATATCGAGGTGATTTATTTACCGTATTAGCAATTGATAATGCGGAGTTGTCCGGTGCTTTTTTGCCTGCTGATAGGGCGGAGTTAAAGAAAGTATTAGGTATGCATATCATACCATCTGCTTTTTATAAAAGTGAAATGATGGGAAAAAATATTTTGAGTATTGCTGGTAAGATGGTTAGGATGGATAAAAGTCTGTCTGGTGATATTTCAGTGAATGAAATTCCTATTATAGAGTTTGATAATAGAGCAGTTAATGGTGTTATTCATCAGATAAAAGGAATAATAAATCCTATGGGTAATCTAAATGATGTTATAAATAATGATATCTCATTGTCTCTTTTTAGGAATTTTATTGAGACAAATTTTACTTATGTAATAGATCCGGATAGAAATGTAAAGATAGGATATGATACGTTAAATAATCCTATTTATCAAGAGCCTATTATTTATGTTAAGCAATATAATTATTTGGCTGACGCAGCTCTGAATGACGAATCTGAACTTTCTACACTTTTTATACCTACAGATGATTTGTTGCGTAAATTGGTGAATGATATGGTGGTTGCAAAGGGGGGGGCTAAGCAAATTGTTCCTGCTCTGGATTATATGCATGGAGATACATTGATTGCCGGACGTTATATCAAAGCTCTGACACCTTATGAAGGAGATACGGCCGCTCTATATAACGAACTGTTCCGTTATATCTGTGTACGTGGTGAATACCCATCATTGGCTGAACAGAATACATTTACGAATATAACAGGGAATAAATGTTTGATAAAAGCTTCGGATGTATTGGGAGAGCCTATACGGGGAAGTAACGGATATTATTATAAGATGAAAGATTTGGTTGTCCCGGATTTATTTTATCGCAAACCTGTGATGTTTTTACCTGTACAGACAATCCCGGATCCGGCTGATCCGAAAAAGAAAAAAAATAATCCTGATATTATTTATGCTGATGGAGCAAAATACGCAGCTTCAGTTGCTAAACCTAATGGTGTGTGTTATACAGGTAAATTTTCCAGGTTTGATTTTACAAAAATAGGAGCAAGTATTGATTTTCGTTTTCCGTTTGCAGCAAAAGGGAAATATAAGGTGATTTTAAGCTATTTTCCGGAAAAAAATTCCTGTATTGTTAGTGCGTTTTATGGTGCATTGCCATTGATGCAAAAATTGCAAATGAGTAGTTTGTTCAATAGTCGTTTGTTACGCTATGTGGAAAAAGACTTGGGTACTATTGATGTTAATACCAATGGACCAGTACAGATACGTTTTACTTGTGTTGATTCCAGTCCAGCAGCAGCAAATAAATATACATTCGGAGTCGATTATTTGATGCTCCAACCGGTGGAAGAATCTGAATAAAATATTATTATTGAAAAAATAAAGGATTAAAAATAAACATGATATGATGAAAAATGTTTATATAATAATTGGGCTTTTGTTAATGTGTATTACTGTATATGCACAAGATTCTCAGACTGTACGAGGTACAGTGGTTGATTTTACAACTGGAAAGCCGTTATCTAAAGTAATAGTCAGTGCACGTGATGTAGAGGGGGTCAGTATGGAAACATCTGAAGATGGACGATTTGAAATGAAAGTCCCATCTTTGTATTCTGTTCTGACAATTTCCTATCCTGAATATCAGACGAAAGAATTTCCTTTGTATGGAAATAATGAAGTACGAATTGAGTTGTATTCGGAGGGACTGGATGTCGGAGAAAATATACTACGTTTACCTTATTATTCTACGAATCAGCGTAATTTAAATGGTGCTTATACTGTGATTTCGCCGGGATATGATAAGACTATTAGTCAAAAAGATATTGAACAATTGTTGCAAGGTTCCGTTCCAGGAGTGGATATGAGGAACTTTTCGGGAGTTCCAGGTGAAGGCTCGACAATCAATATGCGTGGAGTACGTTCATTATATATGACAAATGAACCACTGATTATTATTGATGGACTTCCCATTTCGGATCCGGTATTCAATAAATCTGTAGTACGTGGCAATGTCTACAATTGGTTGTCAGATCTTAATGTGAAAGACATTGAATCGGTTGTTGTGTTACGTGATGCTTCAGCTGTCGGAATTTATGGTTCGCGAGCAGCAAATGGTGCCATAGTTATTACAACGAAAGAAGGTACTCAGGGGAAAACATTTTTTGATGTTTCTGTTCAGCAAGGTATTTCTTTTCGTTTCAAAGAAATGCCAGTAATGAATGCGGCTGAATATTTACCGTATTTATCAGAAAAAATATACCAGCAAGGATTGTCTGATAATGAGATAGGTAAGCAGTTCCCGTTTTTTATGAATCTTTCTCCAAATACGATGGAATACTGGAGATATGCAAATAATACGAATTGGCAGGATTTGGTGACTCGGAATGCTTATTATCAAGACTATTATTTGGGAGTTCGTGGGGGTGATGCGACTTCCAAATACTCATTGAATGTTGGTTATAATGATATGAAAGGTGTAGTTCGTGGAATTACTGACAATCGATTGTCTGCCCGTTTTAATTTGGATTTTAAAATCTTGTCAAAATTAACTGCAGGTATTCGTATAGGTTTCAGTCGTACTAATAAAGATCTGATGGATCAAGGGTATGAGGAACGTGTCAATCCTCTTTATCTTAGTTTAGTGAAATCTCCAATTTTGGCACCTTATGTCAAATCGGATAAAGGAGTGGATGGGCCTTTTTTCTGTCAGCCGGATTATGACCAAATGAGCAATCCATTGGCAGTTTGTAAGAATGTAAAAAATGAAATATTGAATACATGGGTATTAGGTAGTGTGTTTGCCCAATATGCATTTAATAACTCGTTACGTACAAAGTTAATGCTTTCTTTGGACCGTAGAGGTTTGGAGGAAGATCGCTTTACTCCAGCCGACGGTATTATTCCTGCAAATAATGATATTCGCTTTGATAGAACATCAGAAGAACAGCTAGTCAATAATCAACGAATGATTATTGAACATACATTGACATTCGAGAAGCAATTGAATCCTGATCATCGTTTGATGTTTTTTGGTGGGTATAATTTTGAATTTGCAAATTATGAAACAAACTATGGCTATACGGTGCATTCTACTTCTGATGATTTTCAAGGACTTGGAGATGGTTTGAAGATCGCAATGAGTGGAGTGGATGAAACTTATCATAATGTATCATTTTTTGCTAATATAGACTATGGTTTTCGAGATAAATATTTATTAAAAATTGGTGCTCGGATGGATGGTTCTTCAAAATTTGGAAGTGATGCAGGGGGGCTTTCTTTCGGTAATGTGCCTTTTGCTTTTTTACCTTATGTGGGGGGAACTTGGAGAATAAGAACTGAACCATGGATGAGACAGGCTACTTTTATTGATGATTTAAATTTGCGTGCATCTTGGGGCATGACTGCAAATCAGGATATTCCAATTAATGCTCGCTATTCACTGTATGAGAAAAAGTTTTATACTTTTAGACCGGGGCTCGCTCCTTTTTCTGTGGGTAATCCAGAAATTAAATGGGAAACGACTAATAATTTCAATGTTGGATTGGATTTCTCTTTTTTGAGAAAGAAACTAACTGTCGGATTGGACTATTTCAATACGAAAACGAGAGATTTGTTATTGCCTAAAACTATTGATGGAGCAAACGGATTTTCTACTTACTGGGCAAATGAAGGTAATATGAAAAATCATGGATTTGAGTTGGCGATAAATACTTTGGGAACATTTGGTGATATAATTTGGAGAGCTGGCTTTAATATTGCTAAATATAAAAACAAGGTATCTGAGTTGCCCGGAACACAGTTTGTTGCTGATGGAATAAATGGATTTACATCAGTTGCTCGTAATGGAGAAGAAGCTGGACTTATTTGTGGTTATCGAAGTTTGGGAGTATTTAAAACTACGGAAGAGGTGAATGCTGCTGGGCTAATGAATAGTAGGGGAGGTCGTTATGTTGCAGGAGATACACATTTTGCAGATATAAAAGCAGACGGTATTATAAATGAAGAAGATATGTGTGTGATAGGAAATCCCAACCCTGACTTTTTTGGTGGAATTACAGCTGGTTTTTCTTATAAGAATTTTGATTTGGATGCTGTTTTTACTTATACTTATGGTAATGATATCCTAAATGTGTTGTGCATGAAACTAGAAACGGGGGCAGGTTATGAAAATCAGTCACAAATTGTACTTGATCGCTGGCAGACGCAAGGAGATATTACGAATATTCCGAATGTACGTTATGGTGATCCTGCAGGAAATCGTCTGCCTTCTTCTGCTTATATAGAAGATGGTTCTTATATGAAATTGAAGTCATTGACTTTAAGTTATAATATAAGACATAGTTTTAATTTCATCCGAGATATGAAAGTTTATCTTTCTGGTTACAACCTTTTTACTTTCTCGGGATATTCAGGTTGGGATCCAGAAGTGACGAACGGTCGGAGTATTTTTACTAAAGGTTATGATTTTGGACAAATTCCACAATCGAGAATGTTTATGTTAGGTATTAAGATCGGTTTATAATAAAAATATGGATTTATGAAAAAGAAACTATTATATATTGCATTGCTTATTTTTCCTGGAATTTTCGTTTCATGTGAAGATTTTTTAACGGTGGAACCGGAAGAATATGTACCTATAGAGAACAGTTTTAAATCGGCAGATGATGCTATTGTTTCTATATATGGCCTTTATGGTTTAATGCAACCGTTAGTGGATCAGTTGTTTTTGGTAGGTGAGGCACAGGGGGAACTGGCAGAAGCAGGTAGAGGTGCGGATAGGTTTATTGCTGAGTTTGCTCAAAATCGTGTTACTCCCCAAAATCCTTATACAGACTATACTGGTTTTTATAAGTTGATTGTAGCTTGTAATAACACGTTAGAGGGATTGAAAAAAATTTTATTGAACGACCCGGTCAATTACACTCAAGGAAAATATGAATACAATGTTGCAGAAGTAAAATATATTCGTATATGGGCTTATTTTCAGTTAGTTCGTATTTGGAAAGATGTGCCTTTTGTTGATTATAGCATTACATCTATTAAGCAGATTAGGGAGTTGGACACTATGAATGATATGGAGATCATGAACCGGATTATTAGGGAGGCAGAAGATAACTTTTCAGGTATGCAAAGTTTACAGATGCCTGTCGGATCGAGTGCTACAGATGTTGTAACGACTCGATCACAATTCACTGCTCAATCTGCTCGTTTTCTTTTAACAGATATGTACTTGTACATAGAAGACTATGTGAAAGCTTGGGATTTGATTCGACCGATTTTACCATTTGGAGAACCAAACTTTGAGCAAATTCAAGGTATTGCTTCCAGTATTGGCAATTCTGGATATCGTTGGTATGATTGGGTATTATCAGGCCAGGATAAAACCAAAATGTTTGCAGAATGGTGTATGTATGTCGATTTTGATGGAAGTAAAGGACAGAAAAATAATTTACAACGTTGGACGAATAATAAAGATGGTGGTATATATGCATTGAAACCGACAAAATATATAGTTGATTTGTATGAAACGACACCTACAATGTTGTTACAATATCAGATCAATGAATACTATTTTGATCCTCGTGCAACTCAGTTGAATTATGTTTGCGATGAAAACGGTGTGCCGGTCAGTGGGCCTGTTGGTGATAAATACCGTGGTTCAGGAGTCGCTTATATGGAACAGGGTAAGGATACAGTGATATTCAAATATATGTTGAAAGAGTGGAATGTGGCTCGTAGTTTGGCTCAGAATGATCCGAACAGTAATGACGACGCTTTATTTCCGTTATATCGTACTGGACATATGTTGTTGAAAGTTTCTGAAATATTGAATAATATGGGGATGCCTGAACTTGCATTGTATTATCTGAACGGTGGGGATGCCGGAGCACATGTTCAAAGTACACGCATGAGGGTAAAATGCTATCCATTTCAATTGGAAGAAGGCAAAGATCCTGTGGAACAGGTGAATCGTTTTATTTTGGAAGAAATGGCGTTAGAGTGTTCTTTTGAAGGTGTCCGTTGGTTCGATTTAGTTCGTTTTGCTCGTCGAACTGGTTATGAGTCATGGCTTGGCGAATATGTGGCAAAGAAATATCCGGAGGACAAGAGGGGGGCTATTCGGGCAAAACTGCAAAATCAGTATAGTTGGTATTTGCCTTATTATCAAAAAAATGTAGATAGTAGTAGTAAATTACAACAAAAAGCTGGATATTGACTTGATATAAAGTAAATATAAATCAGAAAAAATTAAAGACAATGATACATGAATTTAAATATTTTGTAATATTAGTAATAACAGGAGGATTGCTTTCTTTTATTTCTTGTGATGACGAAGAAAATGAATTTTCTCAGCCCGTTATTGATTGTTTGATTGATAAAGTATCGGTGGAAGTTGGAAATGAAATGATAGAAATAGGACCACGAAAGGAATTTGAGCAGGACAGTGAAGTTATTTATAAGTTGAGCGTTGTTTCATCTCGCGATTTAGCAAAATTTATTGTTTCAAGTTCTTCTGATGCTTTTTCCAAAGACTCAAGAGTTTTGAAAACGGTACCTGCTGATGTGATTGATGAAGAAGGCAATTTCATAAAGGCAGTTAAAAAAGTGGATATTTATTATGTTTACCATATTCATCCGCTTGTTCCGGTAAATGAAAATGTAACAGTAACATTCACTGTCCAAAATAATTTGAACCGGGTAGGCAGTATCACTCATTCTTTTTCAACGATAAAAAAAGGAAGCACAGCTGGAAAACGTTTGAATGTTATTGATCTGAGTTACCAGAGAAAATCATCTCGTGGTATCGGTACTCAAATGATGATGGATTGGAGTACGGAGGTAAGTGGAACAAGGCCTTTATTTAGTTCTGTGTCAAATTGTGGTTTATTCTTTTCAATGAAATATAAAGTAGATTTGCCGTATGCTCTTGATGCTATTAATCAGGCTGAAAATATAGATTTGGTAGGCTATTTTGCCCGTGTTGCAGGTAATGATCAAATTCGTAAACCAGCATTGAATATGATAGTGAATAAATATTATCTGGCCTCTCCGAGTGATAGTGTGGTATTGATGAGTAATTATGTAGGTTTACAAGCAGTTGCTATCCAGTTGGCCGGGAATAGTGGTAAATTGGATATTTCATTGGCAGGAATGAAAACAACTGTTGAGTATATGACTAATATCAATACGACGGCATCTAATTTTGTGAATAAATACAAAAAAAAATTTTCGGATTTGGGATTTGCTCTCTCTGCTTCAGGGAGTAAGTTGATATGGAAAAGAACACTTCCGGGAGTATTGATTGATCCGGTACTAATAGAACCAGTTTCTGGGAATTTGTCAGGTGGAAAAGTTTTTGATAACGATTATGCTATTAAAGAGGAGATATTACGTGCAGCTATGCGAGCCATGAATACGAAATTGAAGGCTGAAGGTAAATCTTTGCGTACTGTTTATTTCAAACGTTTGGATAATATTGAAGGCCCCAATAAAGTAACTCCGGAAGATTTTGATCGGTTGTCTCATGATAATGAGTTTGATACACTTTTGGCTGGTATCAAGGAGGAAAATGTGATAACAATTGGTCCGATTGCGTTAGATGAGGTTTATGGTTTTGTCATGAGTGACGGGAAACGAGGCTTGTTACGAACTTCCCCTGCTGAAGTAGAGCTGTTTGGAACAACGACTACAGTTCCTCAGCCTTCTAGCAGTCGTAATTTATGGGGAGTAATAAAGTATCAAGATTCTGTAAAGTGAAAATGATTTGCGGTCCATTCAACTAAAAAAGTATATATGTTAATAAAAAAATTATGAAGGTACGATTAGCTCTTTTGTTATTTTGTTGTAGTTTGAGTGTTCCCTGTATTTCAATAGACAAAGTAGATCCTTCTATGCGGGCATTGGATGTAGCCTGTTTGATTGGAGATAAATTGGTCAGGGAAACACCATTTGCTTATAAATTGGAATTGGAAAGTAATAATAATGTTTTTAATGACATCCAGATGGTTGATTTTGGGCGTAATTTCCCTGTTGCAGAAACCGCTGTTGCGTATGCTTATACACAACTAACAGTTTCAGAAGATAGAGAGTTTACTATTCAGCTTGCTCATAATGATGCCTGTAAAATTTGGTTGAATGGACAGGAAGTTTATAAGAAAGATGGTGATCGTGAATTGGAGTTTCTATATGAAGAACGTAGTATAGAATTGCCATTTCGTGTTGCGCTGAAATTAAAAAAGGGAATTAATTCATTTCTTATTAAATCTGTAAGTAAACGTGAGAAATGGCAAGTTTATTTACAGCCTCCTACGATGAAAGGTGCTGTAGTCAAAGATATCAGTTATCCTAACATCGGATTAAATCAAATGGAACGGGTGGATAAGAATATCGCCGCTGTTACAAATTGGTTGATAATTGGTCCTTTTTCAGGTGAGGATGGTTTTAATACCATTTATCCTCCTGAAAAAAATCAAGAGTTCGGGTTTATGTATCCAGGTTTGAATGGACCGATTACTTGGACAATCCCTAAAATTGACGTGATCGGAAATCTGATTGACTCTAAGTCTTGGGGTACTAATTATCATTGGAATTACCATAATGGTGGGTTGGCTTGGGCTATGAAGGTTTTGTTTGAAATGACAGGAAAGGTTGAGTATAGTAAATATGCAGATGATTTTTGTGATTTCCAGTTGAGAAGTATTCCTTTTATTTCATATGAAAAAAATATATTGGGGAAAAATAATGTTCCGAATGGTTTGCTTATCAATACTCCATTACTTGATTTCAAATTGGCTCCATCTCTTCCTTTTATTTATCGTTTGCGGAAAGAATCGTCTTTTGAAAATCGGGCTGAATATCTCTCGTTTATTGATAGTATGTTGGTCTATGCCAGAGAACAGCAGATTCGTTTGCCGGGTTATAGTCTTTTTACTCGTGTAACACCTCAAAAATATGCGACTTGGGTAGATGATATGTTTATGGGGATTCCTTTCTTGATTCAGGCTGCATTATTTTCAAATACAGGAGCTGATCAGGATTATTATTTTAATGATGTAGCCGAGCAAATATTGGACTTCAATAAAATAGTCTGGGATGAGACTGTTGGTTTGTATGTACATGCTCGTTATTCAGGTAGTGATCAGAAGATGGTTCATTGGTCTCGTGCTAATGGTTGGGGAATGTGGGCAATGAGCGAAGCGTTGTTATATTTGCCAAAAAATCATCAATCTTATAGAGCAATATTAAAACATTTTTGTAAACATGCACAATCATTGATCCGTTATCAGAATGAACGTGGTTTTTGGCCGAATGTAGTGGACTATCCGGAATCACGGGACGAAGTTTCCGGAACTGCAATTTTTGCAATGGCTATGGCAAGAGGTGTTCGTGAGAAATGGTTGGATCGTAAGATTTATCAACCCGTAGTGGAAAAAGCCTGGAATGCAATTAAGACGCAAATTGATAAAAATGGGACTGTTTATAATATCTGTTATGGGACTATGTGTACAGACGATGTTAATTATTATATAAATCGTCCTTTTTATGAAAATGACACGCATGGTCTTTTTGCTGTTCTTTTTGCTGCGATGGAGATTCATAAGTTATTAAAAGAATAATTGTGAGGTCATACTGTAAATGGATATAAGTTTAAGTTAGAGTAAATATCAACCTTTTGTATATTCGATAAGGATTTTGTACTTTTGTAAGTAATATTACACCATAAGGAGATGAGGTTGATAATTGTCAGTTTAGTTATTTTGATAATAAATGTTTTTAATTTATCAGGTTCGGAAGGATTAACGGTAAAATCAACTGATATATTGAAACAAAGTTTCATTTTTAAGAGATTTATGGCATGCGATGGTTTGCCTGATGAACGTATTCGCTCTATTTATCAAGATAAAGAAGGTTTTTTGTGGGTTGGAACGATGAATGGCCTTTGTAAATATGATGGCTATTCATTTTATAAATACTACAAAACAGGAAGCAATAACAGTATTTCAGGAAACTGGATTTTTGCGATTTGCGAAGATTCTCTGCAAAATATATGGATAGGTACTTTAGAAGGGCTTAGCTGTTTTGATAAGAAAAGGGAAGTATTTACGAACTACCTACATGATTCTGCAGATACGACCTCGCTACTCTATAATGAAATATATACATTATTATTCGATAATTATGGAAAACTATGGGTCGGTACTCCTCAGGGGCTCTCTCGTTTTGATACAGAGACACGGAAGTTCCAACATTTTACAAATTATCCATTTAATATGGCAATTGGAAAAATCATTAAATCTTATGAGGATTATATTTGGATTGCAACTTATGAAGGTATGATTCGTTATAATGTAGCTACCAATGAATATAAATTATATAAAATAGATGCCCTCCCAAATCCATTTGGAGATAAATTCTGGTCTATTTTGGAATATAATAAAGATCTTTATGTGGCAACTGGCGGTGCTGGACTTGTTAAACTAAAATACAATCCTCTCACTAATGATTATGAAGATTTTGTCTATTTGAATCACTTTGAAGGAACTAAAGAACATTTGCAAAATACTCAAGTGTTTGATATTTGCACATCTAACGGTGACATGTGGTTGGGGACTGAAAAAGGATTGGCTAAGATAGAGAATGTGGAACGTACTGACGCTCGCTTGATGTTTTATAAAAATAATCCGAAGAATAGCCGAAGTATTAGTAATAACAGTGTTTATAAAGTTTTTATTGACCACACAGGTGTTTTATGGTGTGGAACAGAGCATGGTTTGAATAAATCTGATTTGAATCTGCTTCCTTTTTCTTATTATTCTCTTTCCGGGCTTAATTCGAAAGAGCAGGTTAGAAGTATTTATTCCAAAGATGGAGAGCGTGTTTGGTTTGGGACGGAGAGTAATGGTTTTTTCCAGTATAATATTCGAACAGGCAAGGAACAATATTATAAATTTGAATCTAATTTCTCATTTTTTAATGCTACTCGGTCTATTGTCTTGGATAAGAATGATGCGATTTGGCTTGGTACTTTGGGGGGGGCTTTGATGTTTAACGGAATAGAATATATCAATAGAATTCGAGATTATGCGACTTTTGCTTTTCTGATTGATTCGAAATCAAATCAATGGATTGGGACAAACAATGGATTATATAGGATTGGTTCTGATGGTATTCCTGTAAGTTATAACCATAATCTGCAAATGTATAACAGTACTCGTACCGAGTTTGTTCGTTCATTATATGAAGATAGTCAGGGATTTATTTGGTGTGGTTTTGAGAACAGCGGATTGAGTCGTCTTGATCCATTAACTGGAGAGTCTATGCAAATATTACAAGGAAGTGATGGACTGAAATTATTTGGCTCTACAGTTTTTTCTATTACGGAATATCCGAAAAATGTGATTTGGGTTGGAACAGAATCAGGGTTAAATAAAATTTCATGTCAAATGGAGGATGGTAGATTTACTTATACAGTTAAAAGCTATCATGAAAAAGATGGATTATCTGATAAATCGGTAAATGGTATTTTGGTTGATGTATCTGGAAATTTGTGGATTAGTACAATTAAAGGGCTTATGCGTTTCAATGTGTCGAATGAAACATTTGAGTCTTTCCTGACTGATTTCAATTTTAGTGTGAATTGCTGTTGTCGAGCCGATAACGGAAATTTCCTGTTTGGGACTGAAGATGGATTTATTGTTTTTAATCCAATGCATATTCAAAAAAATGATTATATACCTAAAGCTGTTTTAACTGAATTTCGTTTATTTAATGAACCTGTATCAATTGGAGAAGAGAGGCATGGTAATATTTTGCTTAATCAATCTATCTCCAATACTAAAGAGATATTTCTGAATTATAAAAATAATGTATTCAGTATTGCTTTTGCATCTTTGCATTATTCCAATCCGGAAAAGAATCAATATGCTTATATGTTGGAAGGATTCGATACGGGTTGGATAAAAACGGATGCTAGTAATCGTGTAGCTTCTTATACGAACCTGAACCCTGGAACATACCTATTCAAGGTCTGTGTAGCCAATTATTCCGGTAGATGGAATCCTGAGCCAGTTGTTTTGAAAATAAATATATTACCTCCTCCTTGGAAAACTTGGTGGGCTTATATACTTTATTTCGCTCTGTTTTGCTTATTGATATATACTATTATATATTATTTATTGAAACAGGAAAAACAACGCCATGAAATAGAATTGGAAAAGAGAGAAAAGGAGCAGATTTGTTTGATGAATAATCAGAAACTTCGCTTTTTTACTAATATCGCTCATGAATTTCGGACTCCTTTGATGCTGATTGTTGGACCGGTTGAGGATCTTATATCGAGGCGAGAATTGCCAGCTTATGAAATGTCCCGAATACGGATGATTTATAAAAATTGTCTGAAGTTGACTTCTCTAATCAATGAATTAATGACCTTTCGTAAATTGGAAGGTAATATGTTGACTTTAAAGGCTACAGAGAGTGATATTATTCCTTTTCTCCATGAATTGACTCGTAATTTTGCTGTCATTGCAGAAAGAAAGGGAGTATCTATTAATTTTATTACAGAATTGTCTGAATGTGTACTGTGGTTTGATCCACGAATTTTGGAGAAAATTTTTAATAATCTAATATCAAATGCGTTTAAATTTATCTGTGAAAAAGGTTTGATAACAGTGAGAGTTTCATTATCTCAGCCCACATCGTTGGTGTTTCTTCCAGGGGCATTACCTTGTGATTACATTTGTGTTTCAGTGGAAGACAATGGAAAGGGTATCTCATCTGAACAGTTGAATAAAATATTCGATCACTTTTATCAAGTCGATCCTAAAATAGCAGGTACGGGGATTGGTTTATCTCTTACCAAAAGTCTAGTTAAAGTCCATAATGGATTAATACAAGTTGAAAGTGAACCGAATAAGTTAACTCGTTTTAGTGTATATTTACCTTTAGACGATAATTATTTGACTGAAGAACAAAGAGTAACAGGTGATGATAGGCCGGCATTTACTGTTAATGCTGATTTGTCTTTTATTGGGGGAGAAGAACCTGTTCATTTGGAAACGGAGAGACAAGAGGTAGTAAAGGAAGGAAATGCATTGATGGATATACTTTTGGTTGATGATAATAAAGATGTACTAGAATTTTTAGGAGCATTATTTAATGACAAATATCATATAAGGAAAGCTTTGAATGGTAAAGAAGCATTGGCACAGATTGCAGTTTCAGACCCCAACTTGATTATTAGCGATGTAATTATGCCTGTGATGGATGGAATTGAGTTTTGTCGTCAAGTAAAAAATGATATTTCAACCTGCCATATACCTTTTATTCTATTGACAGCGAAGTCAAGTGTTGAGCATGTGATAACAGGATTTGAGCAGGGAGCTGACGATTACATAACTAAACCATTCAATTCGGAATTGCTGAAGATACGAGTCGATAGGTTGATAGAAAACCGAGAACGTTTAAAAGATAAATTCCGTTTAGGAGCAGATGTCAGGCCTCATGAACTTTCGATCAATACTCTTGATCAGGAATTTGTAGAAAAAGTCGTAGAGATGATTATGCAGCATTTAGATGAGGAGAATTTTGGGGTAGAAGAATTAAGCAGTTTGGTTTGTATGAGTCGCACGACACTTTTTCGTAAGTTAAAAGCCATTACAGGACAAAGTCCGGTTGAATTTGTATGTAGTATTCGTTTAAAGCAGGCTCGTATACTGCTCGCTGAACGAAAACACAATATTTCGGAAGTTGCTTATGATGTTGGATTTAAGAACCCTTCATCATTTAGTAAAGCATTCCGTAAACAATTTGGAATATCTCCTACAGATTTTATAAATACATTGAGATGATTTGTATAAATACCACTCCTACCATTGCCTCTGCGGTTTCGGATAGGAACTCATAATCAATAGTAAGCCTTCTATAGTTTTCCAGCCATGCGAAAGTCCTTTCTACAATCCAGCGTTTGGGTATCACGTTGAATATCTTAGGACTTTCCTTTGGTCTTAGGACAACTTCCACTCCCCATCCAAATTGGTCTTTTACCCATTCGGACAAATCCCCTTGATAACCTCCATCCGCAAGGATTTTGCAGAGTCTTGGGAATTTGCAAGAAAGGTTTTCTATGTTGGTATGGCTTCTTCACTATCGTGGATATTGGCTTCGTGTACTTTAATAGCCATCGGAAGTCCCAGTGTGTCAACAACAATGTGTTCTTTCCGGCCTTTGATTTTCTTGTTCCCATCTATTCCCCTGTCCGTGTCAACATGGTGGGAAGTCTTGACGCTTCTGGAATCAATGATTCCTAAACTGGGGCTTTCATACCGGCCGATGGATTTCCTTGTCATGCTATGCAGCGCATCCAATAATTCCTCCCACACACCTTCAAGTTTCCATTTGCGAAAATAGTAATAGACGGTTTGCCAAGGGGAGAAGTCAGAAGGAAGCATTCGCCATTGGCAACCGCTCTTGTTCAGATAGAAGATGAGAGATTTTTTTTCGGTTTCTTTCTTGGGGCTCTACTATATTTTTGATAACTTGCCACTGTTTTTCAGTTAGGTTAGTTGGAAAATTGCTCATAACTTAATGTTCTTTCAACCATAAAATTACGATTTTATTCATGCTAATTAGCTGATTAATATATGAATATAGCTGGTTTAATCAAATCAAAACAGTTTCTGAAATAATATTGATTGCAACGTATAGACTAGAATTTTGAACATACGGTATATTATTTTTCTTCTTAAATAAGGACATTTGCAGTGTTATAAAGACTGGTTGTGTAAAGTGTTATAAAAACTGTTGTATGAAAAATATTATTCTAAGGTAAGCATTCAGCAAACCGCGTATTATAGGCCAATATAGTTTTTCATACCTTTGCGCGCAAATTATAAAACGTGAAAGATATGAAGAACTTAACTTTAGATGAATTCAAAAAGATTCATGAGGATTGGAAATCTACTGGCCTTTCCATTCGCGACTATTGTGGTAATACAGGTTTTGAAGAAAGTAAATTCTACTATTGGCGTAAAAAGCTTACAGAGTCATTGTTACCGCAGACCAAGGGATTTGTACCAGTACAGATGAACCGTCAAAATGGAAAAATCACTATGGGCACCACCATCATTCCAGAATTGAAGATGGAGAACAATGTTGCTTGTGAAATAGTATACCAAAATGGTGTGACCCTTCGAGTGAATAGCGACATGCCGCTTGAGATGCTCCGTTCCTTAATCCTTTTATGCCAGTAGTCTATGTTTAATCTAAATGACTCAAACCGATTCTTCCTATACCCATATCCCACGGATATGCGCAAAAGCTTCTATTCACTAAGTGATATCGTAACCAATCACATGGGTATGGACGTTCAGGATGGAGATGCTTACATCTTCATCAATAAATCATTGACCGGTTTAAAAATCCTTCATGCTGAATATGGGGGTATAATATGAAGCTCGAGAGAGGAGCCTTTAAACTTCCCGAAATAGACTCGGATGATACAGCTACCTCAAGAAATATAAAGTGGTCTGACTTGATGATGATTGTGCAAGGAATATCAACTTCAGATGTTAAGCGATGCAGTCGTTGGAACCCTAAGAAATAGTAGTGTTTATTGTGACTTTTTGGCATCACAAAGCATGTGAAAATGCCTGATTTTCGTATCTTTACACCATAAATAAAGAACTAAAAGATGTCAGAAAACCCGAATCAACAAACCCTCATTGACCAGCTGCTTCGCGACCGCGATGCAGAATATCGTCGTGCTACTAAAGCAGAACAACAGCTGAAGGAATTGAGCGATGCAAAGAAAATGAAGGCTACGTACGAGGCTAAGCTGGCAGAAAAAGAGGAAGCTCTCCAGGAACGAGATAAAACGATTGAAGATAAAGACAATCTTATCGCCCAACTGGAACAGAAACTTCTCTATCTGGAACGGAAGATGTGGGGAGCCATGTCGGAAAAACGACGAATTCCCGATGATCCGAATCAACTCAAACTTGACTTTGAACAACTTGAGATGACGCCTGAAGAGGAGGAAACCGCTCGAAAGGCCATTGAAGAAATTACCGACTACAAAAAAGTAACAGTCAAAGAGCACGAAAAGCGAGTCCCTGTTCGGCAGAAGTTACCTGAAAGCCTTCCTCGTGTAGAAGAACATATCTATCCTGATGGTTACAAAGGGCATGAAGATGAATGGGTACTGTTTGATGATACTGAGACATCTGAACACTTGGAGTTTAATCCTGCTGAATTATATGTTCGAGTGACTATCCGCCACAAGGGTATGCGCAAAGACACGAAGGAGATACTGACCGCTCCTGTACAGAATGAACCCATTGCCAAAAGTTACGCAAGCGCATCGCTACTTACAGACCTAATGGTTGGAAAGTATGTAGATCATCTTCCTTTCTACAGGCAAGTCCAAATGTATAAGCGATTAGGGGGTAGCATACCTCTATCAACTATCGAATCCTAGTTCCATGATGTAGCAGATTTAATGCGGCCTGCTTATTATCGATTAAGAGAACTCGTTTTAGCCACAGATTACGTTCAATCTGATGAAACTACAGTTCCGATTATTAATAATGAGAAGCATCAAACGGTAAAAGGATACTTATGGTTGGTTCGGAGTGTAGTAAACAATTTGATTTTCTTTTCCTATAACGAAGGATCAAGAGGCCAAAAAGTGGTTATCCAACTCTTTAAAGATTATCAAGGAGCCATACAAACAGATAGTTACGCTGGATATAACATCTTGGAAAAGTTTAAAGGTATCACCACCCTGTGCTGTTGGGTGCATGCCAGACGCTATTTTGACAGAGCATTAACCCATGATAAGGCTAGAGCAGAACATGCATTAGCCCAAATCGGCATGCTCTATGATGTAGAACGAATGGCTGACGATCAAAATATGGATACCATCCAACGCATGGAGTTACGCAAACGACTCGCTTATCCCATTATACGTGCTTTTGAAAAATGGTGTATATGTGAACAGAACAATGTGCTTCCCAAGAGCCCTATAGGAAAAGCCATCGGCTACTTCTTGAATTACTCACGTCAGCTGGTGCGTTATACCATGGATGGTCGATATCTGCCCGATAATAATCTCATCGAAAATAGTGTACGCCCGGTAGCTTTGGGCCGCAAGAACTATCTCTTCTGCGACAATCATGAAGCAGCTGAAGATGCTGCTGTGATTTACTCTCTGATGGGATGCTGCAAAGCGGTAGGCGTAGACCTCAAAGAGTGGATGATACTTCCTTTACCACGTTCATGAGTATGATAATGATTACTCAAAGGACTTGGCAGAGTTGCTTCCTCACTCGCTCAAAGAGCGTGCAATCATTTAAGAATCTCCTAAAAAGTAAGAGATGTCTCTTAAAAACTGGAACTTTTTCAGAGAAAAGTCGGAATTCTTAAGAGACATCTCAATATCTTTAAAGACCTCCTGAGACGGGGGGTACCGAATGCTTACATTTTTATTAGGATATTTAATACTGCAAATGTAAATGTGTCAGAACCCTCTTATTGTATATTTCCCAAAATTCCCATTGGTCCAAATCGAAAATACCATTGCGTCTAATTCGATTTTGTACCCCATGTAGATAAAATTACCCGCGGTAGTAATATTTTTTAAGAAACAGCTCTTTTTTGTAATGTGGTAGTAGCCAGTAGTATAGATATATTATTGGCAAATGAGGGGGATATTGTCATTTATTTCTGATTTTTCCTGATTGTCGTCCGGCTTTATCCTAAGAGTGGTTATGAACCGGTTTCAAGGATTATCTGTTGTATTACAAATATATATATAAGGAAGAAATATGGAAAAATATTATCGATTGAGCAAAAAAGAGAGGAATGGAACTCGTGTATTTGGAGATTATATAAATGAACGTGCACATGATAAACGTCTTCTCGGGAAAGACAGCACTGCCGATCTGTATCAGGCAGCCGGTTATCATTTTCGGAATTTCTGCGGAAAGGAAAAATGTAGGCTATCGGATTTGAATTCGACTCTGATCATGGATTTTACCAATTATCTGCAATGCCTCCGGTTGAAGACGAACACGATCAACAGTTATTTGAGCAGTTTGAGGGCCATATTCAATGCGGCTTTACGGAGCCAGTTGGTTAAGGTGAAAGATCATCCTTTCGGTGAACTGAAACTGAAACGTGAAGTAACGGCCAAACGGGCAGTTTCGGTCGATATCATCAAGCAGATAGCGGCCGTGGATTTAAAAAAAGACAGGAAGTTGGAATTGGCTGCCGATCTTTCTTTGTTCGGTTTTATGGCCTACGGAATGCCTTTTGTGGATATTGTCCATTTGAAAAAGGAAAATATAAGTGGAGACGAGATCATTTATAATCGTCATAAGACCGGTGTCCAAATCAGGATAAAAATGACGACCGGCATGCAGCTCTTGATGGAAAAATATCAAAACGAAGGACCTTATATCTTTCCGGTACTGACGGACGGGATCGATTACCAAAGGTATAAATTATTGTTGGCCGGTCACAACAGATCTTTGAAAAAGATAGGCGAGCTGTTGAATGTCCCGGCAAAACTCACGTCTTATGTCATCCGTCATACCTGGGCATCGGAAGCCTTACGTTGCAATATCCCGATAGCCGTAATCAGCCAGGCGATGGGGCATACGTCGGAAAAAACAACCCGGATCTATTTGGCTCAATTGGATGTTTCGGTATTGAACAAAGCTAATCAGGTGGTGACAGGAGGACTGGAAACGTTGTTGACAGGCAAGCAATGTCACTTATTTGCGAAATAAGTGCGATTATACCACAAATACCTGAAAAATAAAGCGTTTATTAAATGGGATTACCATAAATAAAACGAACTTTTGGTTTTCTAATACAAAGGAAGAAGATTAATTTTATTAAAACAAACATTTTATCTCGTTACAGATGGTTTTTTTACGAAATATAAAAGACCAAATGGGGACTTATTGTGTGTTTTTATCTTTGAAAAACAATAATTATCTAAAAAACTTATTTCTGAATGTAACCCTCCTGAAGCATCTATATTTTTAACAGATTTTACTGTTTATATATGCTTTTTGTATCCTCTATAATCAAGCCTTAATTAAGCCTGTATGTTGTAATTATACTTTTGGTATTGGTTATTTTACTTCAAAATCTATGATTATTAAGGATAATTTGTCAAAAAAACATAGCCGAATCTTATTTCGCAAATAAGTTGATAAACAAAGTACACGGGCTATAATATACAGAATGAACCATAAAATAATAGTAATCAATGAATAAACATAGCTTGGTTGAAATTATATCTGATCGACTCAATATGCCACATGATCTGGTTTGCAGTGTGATTAATACGTTGGCCGACGTTATTGCAGACAGTCTTTTGGAAGAAGAAAGAGTCGTTATTCAAAACTTCGGAAGTTTCCGGTTATGGCATCAGGCCAGTCGGCCCGTGCGGAATCCGAAAACCGGAGAACCTATGATTTTCCAGCCACGAAACTCGGTCAAATTCGTCCCGGGAAAGCATTTGGTCGACCTGCTGAACCGGCAGGCGGACGATATGGAAAGCGACAAAGCATAAATATATAATATAATCGATATATCCAATGAAAATAAACAGACTTGTTTTGTTTGTGGTTTTGATTTGTACCACATTTGCCTTGAACGCCCAGGAGCAGCACCGGATCGAAGATAAAGGAGCCGTCGTAGGTGTCAAAACCAATATTCCTTATTGGGGAACGGCAACATTCAATGCCGGAGTAGAAGTGCGGCTGGCTAAAAAATGGACGTTGGAACTGGAAGCCGGGTTGAACCCTTTCGATGGAAAAAAGGATGACGGCAGTTACGGGCGTTCATTGAAACACTTGCGCCTGCATCCGGAACTGCGCTATTGGTTCTGTGAAAGTTTTCATAAACATTTTCTCGGTCTGCATATCCCATATTTGCTGTACAACGTGTCGGACGTGAAGTTGCTCGGAGTGGAAAACGAGCGTTCGCAAGGCTGGGGGACGGGTGTCGGCGTCAGCTACGGATACCAGTGGCTGCTGTCGAAACATTGGAATCTGGAAGCGACTGTCGGTGTGGGATACCTCTATCTGGATTACGACAAATATCCCTGTGCCAACTGCGGGTCCAAGATCGAAAGCGGGCACAAACATTATTTCGGTCCGACGCAGGCCGCCATCAGTATCATGTATTTATTCTAAACGAACTCCCTTATGAAACGCATACTAACGACAACTGGTCTTTTTTTAGGAGCTTGTTTTCTGCTTTCCGCACAGGAAACGGGAAATAACCGCTTGGTCATAGAAAGAAAAATGGTGGAACGCGCCGATTCCTGGCTGGTAGTAGACATGACGGTGGACTTGAGTTCGCTGAAAGTCGCTTCAGACCGCTCCATTCAGTATCTCCCAACTGTCCGTCGCGGCGACAGCCTGGCGGTACTTCCACCATTGATCGTAAACGGCCGTGCACGCCATATCCTTTATGAACGGATGGACCGCGACCGGATGGAAAACAATGAGTTCGAGGTCTATCGCAAGAACGGGACGGAGCAGCGCATGGACTATCACGCCCGTGTGGAGTTTCGCGACTGGATGAAGAAATCCGAATTGATGATGGCGATCGATACGTGCGGCTGCGGCTGGGAAGCGATCGGCAACGGCGAGGCGAGCCTGTTCCCGATCAACATCGGCGAACCGTTCGTTTTGGCCCCTCTCATGGCCTATATCACCCCCGAAGCCGAGGCGGTCAAAGTGCGTGCCAAAGAGGGGAGCGCCTATCTGGACTTCCCGGTGAACAAGATCGAGATCTATCCTGAATATCGCAACAATCCGTTGGAACTGAAAAAGATCCGTGAGACGATCGAATCGGTGCGCAACGACAAATATGCCACGATTACGGAAGTCAGCATCAAGGGGTATGCCTCTCCCGAAGGCAGTTATGCCAACAACGCCTATTTGGCGGAACACCGTGCAAAGGCTTTGTCGGGCTACGTGCAGGGGCTGTATGACTTCGGCAGTGCGAAGATGTTGATCGATTTCGAGCCGGAAGATTGGGCAGGCCTTGAAAAACGCCTCCAGACGATCGATGTCGAAGCGAAAGACGAACTGCTCGCTGTCGTCCGTGCCGACGAACCAAAGGATTTGGACAAAAAAGAATGGAAACTGAGACAGGTGGCGGGCGGCGCTCCCTACAGATATATACTGCAAACGGTCTATCCGGCTTTGCGCCATTCGGACTATGTGGTGCAATATAAGATTCGCAACTTCACGGCCGACGAGGCGAAAGAGTTGCTTTATAGCGACCCGAAGCAGTTGAGCCTGAACGAAATGTTCCAGGTGGCGCAGACCTACGAACCGGGCAGTGACGCCTTCTGCGAAGTGTTCGAAATAGCTGTCCGTATGTTCCCGGACGATCCGGTGTCGAACCTGAATGCCGCCAACACGGCGTTGCAACTGGGCCGTATCGACCAGGCACGCCGTTATCTGGCCAAAGCCCCGGATTCTCCCCAGAAACGTCTGGCCGAGGCTGTCGCCCTGCTTTTGGAAGGAAACCTCGATGATGCCGAAACCATTTTCCGTGCGCTCGAAAACGAGCCTTCGGTCAAGGAACAGGCAATTTATAACCAACAACAAGTAAAACAAAAAAGGGAAGAGTTAAACTAAATCTATTTTGATTCTGGCTCTTTAATTATTAATCATTAAAAACACTTTTAGAGTATGAAAGTAAAAAATTATTTATGGACACTCGCAGCAGCATTGGCGCTGGTAGGGTGTAGTGACGATCTGGAGACCCAAAAGGGGGGACCGGAGGAGAATGGAAATGGAGCATTAGGAGAAACGTATGTTGCATTTACTATTGCCCAACCGGAAACGAAAGCAAATCCCTCTGGTGGGGAAGATGGCGATGGTTTTGAGGCAGGTAATGATGCTGAAAATGCAGTTCATAGTCTGACATTGTATTTTATTGGACAAGATGCTACTGGTACATTTACAGGAATCAATGCTGATGGAGACACTCCTATTTATGGACCTTTCAGAATTGGACAAGAATCTATAAAGTCAAGCACGGACGCTTCTTATTATACTGATCCGGTATTATTGCCTGCGGCAATTGAAGATCAAATTGAATTTGACAAGGTTTATGGTGTTTTGGCTTTGGCAAATGTTGATGCTGACAATTTACCTGGTAATAGTACATTGGGAGAGTTAAGAAAATCTGCTATTCAAGTAGGTGTTTTTGGGGATGAACAAGAAGGTGACTTTCTGATGTCTTCAGAAACGACAGGCCAGATTATCTTTAGAAAGATTAATAATAGTAAAGAAAATCCGGCGACAGCTCGTATTCTGGTAGAGCGTATGGCTGCTCGTATAGATTTTATGAGCAACACTGTGGATCAAGACTATGGCGACAATGTTTACCCGATTTATAAGAAAGAACTAGATGGCAAGTTAACTAACGAAGTAATCGCCAAAGTTGAGCTGCAAACTCTTAAGGTTGTCAATCAATGGCATAATCTAACTCACTTTTTTAAAACAGTGACAGAAGGTGGTGATATTAAAGGTCCTATGATTTGGTTAGGTTTGGAAAAAGCAGGTGCAGATAAAATCCAGACAAATTATGTAGTTGATCCTTCTACTCGTAACAAGACTGATGATTTGCAACTTTTGTCTGTGCTGAAACCTTATTATTATAATCATATTTCAGAAGTAGTTAATGTTGCTTCTTTTTATGATAAAGCAGGTAAGGAGGGTATCAAAGAGTTTACACTGGCGACAAGTGGAGTTCGTCCAGCAAAAGATGGTTATGAAATTGTTGGGTATACAGAAGAGAATACAACTGATAAGGAGGCACAATTGAACGGCTATTCTACAGGGGTGATCTTTAAAGGTGTAGCAACAATTTTGAAGGCTTATACTAGAGCAGAAGTACAAGAAGTGCCAAATTATCCTGGTGAATATTATTATCCATCAATCGATTTCGCAGATGCACAGGATCAGGACTTTTATATCTATGAAGATATGCCTTACTTGAATCTGGAAACTATTGTTCAGCGTTCAGTAACTAAAGCAAGTGCGGATGGTTCTGTCTCTACAGGTTGGGCATTTGATCATGAGTCAGAACAAAATGCTTTAGCAGCTGCAAAAACTGTAAAGGATTTAGAAGATTATATTGGAGCTTTTGCTGATTATGATTGCAATTTGGGTTATAGGGCCTATATGGAAAAGTTAGTGAAAGATAACAATTTGACTGCAACATCAACAGAAGCTGAAGTAGCCGAAGTGGCTCAGAAAATGTTATGGAGTGTTTATAAAAACGTGATAACAGAATCTACTTTTGATCTTTCAAAATATAGCGTAAGAGCATCTAAAAATCATACAGTTGATTGTTATTATCCGTATTGGATTAAACATTCTGATAATGAAAATCCTCGCGAAATGGGTATAATGGAATTCGGTATCGTACGTAATAATATCTACAAGTTGAAGGTTACAAGTATCAATAACTTCGGTATCTTCCAACTTGACCCGACAGCACCGGACGAACCCGATGAGTTATGGATGAAGGTAGAACTTCAGGTTAAAGACTGGGTACTCCGCTACAACGATAACATCGAACTCTAATAATTAACAAAAGATGAGAGTGTGTCAAAACTATCCTGTTCCCGCGCTTGACGCGGGGACAAAGGGATTTTGACACACCCGCTCTTTTCCTTTTAAAATGAAAAACAGATTTTAAAACAAAGAATAATATGAACAGTTTTTTCCATAAACTATCTGTATGCCTTGGTGTGCAGTGCTTGTTGTTGGCCACTTCATGTGATTATATGTATGACGACGATCTGCCCCCTTGCGATTACCACCTTCGCTTCGTCTACGACTATAATATGAAGTTTGCGGACGCCTTCCAGAAAGAGGTGGAACATGCCACGCTGTTTATTTTCGACCAGTCAGGCGTTTTCCTGCAAAAACGGCAGATAGAAGGGGAAGAACTGAAACGCAACCGGATCGACCTGCCGCTCGATCCCGGCACCTACCAGCTCGTCACCTGGGCAGGGCTTTGCGACGACTGCAACCGGTGCAGCGAGATGCACCCCGGCACCTCGACCCTCGAGGATCTCTGCGTACGCACGCAATGTGACGAAAACCGCAACAACCCGAACGAACTGTGCGGCCTTTGGCATGCCCTCGACACTTTGACCATCGAAAAAGACCAGACCGGCGAAAAAATCGTCAGCTTGGCAAAAAATACAAACAAAGTTCGCCTGATACTCCAGGACGCGAACGGCGAAAGCCTGAATGTCGACGACTTTGATTTCTCCATCACGGCAGACAACGGCCATATGCACCATAAGAACCAGCTGATGGACGACGACAGCATCACCTACCTGCCTTACCTCCGCGACAACGTGGAAGTCGGCGCCGTCTCGTCCTACGACGGCCTGCCCTCGCAGAAAGTGGCCCTCGCCGAACTCAACACCATGCGCCTGATGGCAGACGAAAACTATCGTCTGCTGGTCACCTACAAAAAACAGAAAGCCCCGGTCCTGAACGTCAACCTGAATGCCTATCTGGCCCTTACGAAGATGCTCGAACATTCGGACATGAGCGACCAGGAGTTCCTCGACCGTCAGGACCAGTATGCCTTGGTGCTATTCCTCGCACGGCAGGACTGCCCGGAATGTCCTGATCCCGATCCTGATCCTGATCCTGATCCGACGCCCGACTACATCTATATGTGCATCGGCGTAGAAGTCAACGACTGGGTGATCCGCAACAACGATACAGATTTGTAACCCCCTATATAAGGTCAGACCTATGAAAACATACTATTTGTTAATTAATATATTACTCCTTTCGGCCGTGTGCGCCTCCTGCTCCAAAGATGAAGGAGGCAGCACGCCGGAACCGGAACTCCCCGCCACTCCCAAACTCAGCATCGAGCTGAACAGCCGGGATATTGCGACGAAAGCGGATGAAGAAGGCGGTAGTGATTATACAGATACGCAGACGAATGAAGGTATATATGATTACAACATCTTTGTCGTAGATGCTACAACGAAGACGGTGGAAGTGGCTATTGGTGGAACAGAGACACCCCCTAAACTTAAAACTGTTTCAGTCAACGATATCGAAGTAACGGAAGGCGAGAAACACATTTTTGCTTTTGCTAATTTGAAACGAATAGCAACAAATGAAGTCATCAAGAAGATTCTTGCTTTGCAAGTGGGAGCATCTATTGACGGAATTCTATCTGATAAGCAAGATCAAAAAGTATGCTTTTTCTCCGATGGAGCAACAAATCCGCTTTCGGTAGATGCTACCAATCATATCCCGATGAGTGCATTTATGAAATCCGTAGTGATCTCCTCTAAAGAGAGAGGATATGTGAAGTTGGACCTATACCGTATGTTCGCAAAGATAGAATTTCAGCTCACCAATAAATATGAAGGAGAGGTTGTAATCAAAGAAATCAAGATGGACGGATTCCAGAATGATTCGGTTTATTTGATGCCGCATCCGTTTTTTCCAGAGATGGAAACGGCCATGGCAGAGGATCCCAAACATGAAGTACAAGACCATCCTAAGTATGCTCCTATTCTTCCTACGGAATCGTATGGGGAGATTGTAAAACCGATTGTGTTAAACGGTACAACCGAAATAACGTTGGTAAAAAAGCCAGAAACAGGCGGGCCTATAACAAGTTCCTATATTTATTATGTCAACGAAACCGACCTGGCAACACCGGATCAGACAACCTCAAGCACTCCTTTCCAAATATCATTATTAATGACGATGGGAGGTGAAAAGGTTACGAAACCAATCTCTTTGCCCAGGAGACACACCTACATCCGCCGTAACGACCACATGATCATCCCGATCACCATTAGCGACTACACCTTTGAACTGGCCGTCGGCAACAGCCGTGCCCCGATTGCCGGCTATCCCGACTATATGCAAGCAGGCGTAGCAGACGATTTCACCTGCACGCTGGAATATGCCGGCAAGACAGAGCTGTTTTTCAATTTGCGGGATGTAGGAGAAAAATTAGTGGAACTGACTAAGGCTAATTGTGAGCTTTCTTTGGTGGATGATCCAAACAATCTGATTGTACCTATAAAAGAAGAGGAAGATAAGCCTCTCTCTTTCGATTCAGAAGGCAAAGGCACAATCATTCTAGAAATCAATTCGAACGCTTACGGAACAGCCATCCTGTCCCTGAAAATCACACTGCCAGACCGTACCCTAAGCTACACCATCTACCTTGTACGTGAAGGGGAAAACACAGGAAATTAATAACATGAATTTATACGCACATATATGAAACGAATCAATTATATAATCGGAATCTGTATCCTCGCCGCTTCGCTGATTACTGCTGCGACGCAGGGCGGTGATGTTTTTGATGGATGGAAGAAGTTGACGAAGGCGGGGGAAGAGGAGGTGCAGCCACCGCATGCTCCTCCTCATCTATATTGGGATAATAATTCTGGCGGTACACTAAAAACTGAAGTAAAAACACCTGAAGACATTAAGGTTAATCCTGAAAATTTTGGTAACTCTGATGATGGGTATACCAAGATTTACAAATTGGGAGAGGTGAATTTCTTTGATATTGATTTGACAGATTTGATTAAAAAAGATCTGTATAAATATTATTGTTTATATAGGGAAAGTTCTAATAGGGATAGTGGGTTGCGCGGATATACAAGTAATCAAACACATGGTACAGACAAAGAGAATAAGAAGTTACGAGTGTTCCACAATGAGAAATATTATCTTTGGTATTATGATGACACAACTAAGAACTATTGTGATTTTAAAAAATTTAAGTATACTAATATAGATTATGCAAATATAGCACCGGATACGCTTATCATGGAAGTGAGTGAGTCGGATAACTATTATTGTTATCCCTGTACTGGCACCACGGTCGAATTAGGAGTGAACGGAGGATATTTCTTAAAACCTACAACAGTAGATCGATACAGGATTATCATTGAAGATAATCGACAATTAAAATCCCCTGCTCACTATTGGGGAAGTAGTAAGGAGGTTCAGGTAAAACTTCCAGAAAACGTTGAAAACTCCCGGGATACACTTATTTCTTATCCAGGAAGTATCAGTGAAAGACTTAGACCTAAAATAGAAAGTGAAATAGGCCAAAATGCATTTGACTACATTTGTCTTGTTATGGATAAAGGTCTTACAATTGATGAAAAACATGACGCAGAAGATAAGAATCAAAACAGGCGGCTAAGAGAATATGCACAGACTCCCGATGGAAGGACGGTTTTAGCTTGGTATAGAACGACAGAAGATGGGAGAGATGATATCCAAGTGTTCATAAGAGGTTTGATGCTAAAGAATACGGAAGAGATAAACGGTGCAGCTATTTGTGACCTATATTTCGGTAGAGGTATTTTGGATAGGGCGAGTGTGATAGATAGTGTTGGAAAGCAATTGGATCTTTCCCAACTCGAAAACATGATAAAAATTACTTATACATTCAGCGATAGAAGTCTAAAGATTCCTTCGGAGGACTCTAACGATGGAGAACCTGTGCAAATTATCCGTCATGAAAAAATTGACACATTATATGCGTTGCCGAATGAACGGATTAAAATCCTCCAACAAGCCCAAACTACAGGAGGAATCCGAGGGTATCTTGCTTGGCATTCTCCGAATGCGCCGAAAGATAATCCTCAGAAATCCGCTGCTTGGTATAATGAGCATATCACTTTTGACGGGCAAAATTTTCAACGCTATAACAATGGAGTTGCCTACTTTGCTCCGGATATAAAAGAATCTGATTTACCTGGTAATTTATGTTATATCTATTATAATACAGGAGAATGGGAAGAGGGTGAAGATGTAACCTTAATATGGGATGCCAGTAACGTTGCGGGAGCAGAATTCGTAGATGGTCGATTAATGCCTCCTTTCCAGATAACCATACGTCATAAATATGTTATCAAAGACGCAAGAACTCGTATTGAACAGTTAAAAAAGGCTCAGGAGGAACACAAGGCAGGGCCGTTAGAGACCGACCCTGGACAATTGAATACTGCCGGCTTTTTTGAAAGATATGAAATACATACACCGTATTATGGAGCTGATAATGGTACGAGTTTCCGCTTAGCCGAAGTCTTGTCTAATTATTATGTAAAAGATAAACCAACGAATACAACAAGTCTTCATACAGCATGTGCAAATGCCGTACGTTGGAGAGTGTATGATGAGGATGGAAATCCTGCAAACTTTGATTGGTATAGTGTTGACTCGACAAAAGTCCGTCCTAGAAAAAAGATTAATGAAATAATATTACCGACAGAGGATGACACAGATTGGAACTGGGACAAGGGTGCATTTGGTGGTGTAGTTGAATGGCCAAATATCTTCTATTGTCAGAATCTGGGCTATCTTTCGAAAATTGATAAGCAAAAGAAACTTTATATAACAGCTGAAGTAGGAGAAAATCGTAATACAAATAATTGGTTTCCTGTATCATTGCTCACCGTTTATCTGGAGCCTTATGCTGATTTTAAGACAGAAGAAGAGTTGAAAAACTCAACTGATGATATATATAAATCCCGCTATCAAGATGAGATAGAAAAGGATTATGTGTGTTTGAATTCTATTACGTTTGATGCACCTCCGGGAGGAGAGCCGGATTATAGGAAGATTACCAATGAACCAATGCTGAATTATCGATCTAGTACACTACAGAAAGAACTTTCGGAATATGCGGTAAGTGCTTCTTTTACTTATGATTCTATATATCCTTATAATTATAATGCAACAAAAGAAGCAACGTCTGGTCATGGAAGAGCGACGGGTACAAGAAATGTGTATCGTGGGGAATATGCTTTGTTCAAAACATTGAATGATCCAGGTATTTCATCGATAGACGAAGTTTACTATGATTGGTTCTGTAGACCACCGGGTTGGGCGCCTGAGGGGGGTGTCGTAAAACCTTATCCCGGTAGTTATTTTGTGAAAGTATACGACCGTCATTATGAATACAGGCAAACTCGTGGTTTAGGAGACGATGAAATGGGGTACTTCATGTATGTGGATGCCACAGAAGTACCGGGTGTCATTGTGAAATTACCTGTGGATAGTTCATTATGTGCAGGAACTCGTCTATTGGTAACGGCTTGGGTTTGTAATTTGCAATCGAATACACCAGGTTCTATTGCTGCCGATTTAGGTTTTACCTTCAAAGGAGTTATTAGTGAAGATAGTGAAGAAGGAGCTATTAGTGAAAAGGAGGAAACTGAACGGAGAGAAGTTATCTTAAACAAATTCTATACAGGAGCGGCTAGGAGAATACCTCAGTCTGGTGCTCGAGATAGCAAGGATCCGGTTTTGGCTCAATGGCAACAAGTCTATTTTTACTTCACAATCAAGCCGGGCGAAGCTAATTATAGCTCTTACCTGCTGGAAGTAGCCAACAACTGCCGCCACTCGAATGGCGCGGACTTTGCGGTCGACGATATTCGGATTTATAAGATGAACCCCGAATTATACGTAGAACGTGAAGAAGCCTGTGAGCCAAAGAACTTAGTGGTACGTGCAGGATATGAGCACATATTGGGTGTTTATGGAAAGATAGCAAATAGTAGCGTAGAAACAGTGGTCGGTCCGGATGAATCGTGGACCAAGCAGCTTTTGCATCTGGGACTGAGAGATCATGAATTTAATGTGTATTATTCATTTACGGATGAATATGAATTAGGTAAATCTGCGGCAGATGCTCATTGGTTGTTTTTGGATTATAATGGTAATGGCGATCCTGCTTCGAATGGACGTGTGATTGTTTCGACCAAACAGGAGTATTATGATGAATGGAATAAGGTAACAAATTCTGAGGATCTTAATACGTATCTTGAAGAAGAAAGTAAAAGAAGAAAGCTTAAGGCTATGCTGGAGTATAAGAAATTGTATGAGGATTATGAAAATAAGCCGACTGAAGTTTTAACACCAGAAAGTTTAGTAAAGAAAGCGGACTCTCTTGGAATAGTAGGGAATTTGTACGATGTTTTAACAAAAGAAGATACAACAAAGATTATTGGACACAAAGATTTTATCCAGTTATCCAAATACTTTTTCACAACACTAGAAATTACCCCTATCCAGCTCTCTTGGCAAACTATTGAAGACGAGAAGCGAGATGTAATTTCACTGGCTCATGTTAAAACAACGGTAGGAGAGACTCTCGAACAAACTCAGGCGGAAGAAAAGAGTCCGGAAATCGATGAGGAACATAAGAATGATAAACTGGAAGATGGTAAGCTCTATCATGTCGGCTTATTCAAAGATGAAGATTTTATTAAGGATGAAGATGAACTTATCATGGATAAGTGTTTCCCAGTTGCTGAATTTAAAGTTTCCCACAACGGTCTCTCTATTTTTGTTGATACCGATACCAAGGTGGAAGAGGCTTTTATTTGTTCGTCTTCCAGTACAGATTTGTCAGCCACACTGACCTTTACTTATAAAGGTAAAGAGAAAATATGGGAAGGAGAGGAAGTTCCGATAGATTGGTATGTGGGAACAGAAAATGATGAGCAATACAGTGAATTGCAAGTAGCATTAAACGCTTTTCATGAAGTATGTGGTGCGGATAAGCAATATCGAGGAAAGTGTGGGGATTTAGATCAGGTGGGCGAGTTTCTAGGAAAAGAGCTTTTGCAAGCCTTATGTGAGCAAAAATTATTATATCTTGACCAGAATGAGTTTGACTATCCCGTATCGGAAGAACGTAAATATTTAGTCGCCATACCAAACACAAAGGCGATTGAAGCCTCTGAGGAATTTGTGGATGCCATTATTTGTACGGAGCCTAAACCATTTCCTCTCAAGATTAGTAAAAACACGCCGGAAGCATGGTTAGGAATTACTGATATCGCATATCCGAATGATAAATTCCAGCCGGCCGTACGTTTAGGATTGGAGGATATTAAAATGTGTCAGACAGAAGACAAAGACTTAGTAATTCCGATTCGTAGAGTTAAGTTTTCTAAAACGGAGGAAACACATCGTTTAGGTCTTGCCAGAGAAAATGGAAAGTCATTTGCCAATATCATATTTACTGGTGAAACAAGTGACCCTGACTGGATGAATAAATCTGGGAAAGTGGCTATTTTACAAGATATTGATGCAGTTAATACCGACTCATACAACAGCTTGTTGAAGCTTCGGTTTATCGACTTTTCAGAAGAAGGAGAGCAATTAAAAGACCTCCAATTCCGTGAAGGTTTCGAATATGAATTGCAGGTACGCTTCCACGAATATAATAGGAGTGACGAATATCTCGATGGAGAATATTGTGATGGAACTATTAACTTTATGATAAAGATTGTCCCGGAATACGTAACTTGGACAGGGACAAATAATAGTCGCAACTGGAATAATGACGCTAACTGGGTGTGTTCTTCTTTTGCTGATTTATATAAAGGAGGTACGAATCCCAACGGTGAACACGAAAAGGCTTTCGCTCCAATGAAATTTACCAAGGTAACGATTAAGAGCGAAGATAATAATCCGGTCTTGCTGAATACGGAATGGGCTGATAAAACAGGAGGCGATGTAATAAAAGAGTTGGAAAACGAATCAGAATTGCCATATCAGGCAACCGACAATATCGAATTCGATTTGATGGTAACACGTCCGCTGGAAAACACAAAAGATTATTATTACGCCGATCGCTTCTACGCCAACACCTGCAACGAAATCTATTTCAAGCCCAACGCTACCTTGATGAGCCAGCAATACCTGACCTACGACACGGCCCGCGTAGAGTTTGAAATGGAAAAAGACCAGTGGTATCTGCTTTCTTCACCGCTTAAAGGTGTAGTAGCCGGCGATATGTATTCGCCCAAAACCGATAGTGGACGACAGGTAACAGATGCTTTTGCTCCGATCGTGTTTGACCCGAATAAGAACAACCGTTTCGCTCCGGCCTATTATCAGCGGAAGTGGGACAATACGGCTGTTTTGTATTTCCGGAATGAAGGACAAAACCCAGATCCGGATACTCATGATTCGTATATATCTGCTAATTGGAGTACGGAATATAATGATGCCGAGGTATTTTATACCCCAGGTTCCGGTTTCTCTGTTCATGTAGAGAATTTACCGGATAATGGAACTACTTCGTTAGTCCGACTGCCAAAGGGTGATACTTCATACGATTATTATTCAAATGGTGAATCTACTCCAGAGAAGCCGAATACTCAGAGTATTACAAGAGGTGATAACTATGGCCAGCTGAGTTTAGGTAAGGATGAAAAAACTATTACAGTTAATTTGGAAAATCAAACAGATGCCAATAAATATTTCTTGGCAGGTAATCCCTTTATGACTTACTTGAATATGGAAGTATTCTTAAAAGAGAATAATTTAGGATCAACTTATTGGCTCTTGAATGAAAAAGGAGAAACTGTTGTGACTCGTGTCTCTGAAGAAGGTATTCTTTCAAATATGCAAGAGGCAACGGCTGGTTGTGTGGCTCCAATGCAAGGTTTCTTTGTGTTTCGTGAAGAGCCTGTAACGAAAGTTGTTGCAATAGAAGGTTTGAAATATTCCACAGACATGATGCTTGCCGACAATATTTCTTCAGAAGAAGAGGCAATGACAAAGTCCGTTCCCTTAAGCGTTGTGCCTTCTCTATATATTGAGGCTGAACGCTCTGGACGTAAAAGTTCCCTCTCGCTGATTCAAAGAGAAAAAGCCGAGGTCGGATATAAAAAGGAGGAAGATGTGGCTATATTGCTGAATGTCAATCATCCGGCAACCCCGATTGTTTACTCGATCGCCGGTACGCAAGCCACCTGTATCAATGTAACCCCCGAAATGGCTAATATCCCGTTGGGCGTTTATAGTGAAGATGAGTCGGATGTAACGTTGCGCTTTGCCGGCCTCGAACATTTCGGCGACTCTCTCTACCTCTATGACGCCTTGAAGAATGAAGAGATTTTGGTCGATTCGCGCAATGCGGAAGTGACGGTGCCGGGGGCTACGCATGGCCGTTATTTCCTGAATGTTTCACGTAGCATCCAGGTGGAAAGCCAGATACGCGTCTATACGCCGATGCCGGGACGGGTGGTAGTGGCCTCTACGGCGGGAGACCTGTTGAAGAGCGTGCGTGTGTACGATCTTTCCGGTAAGGTGGTCTCCATATTCGATCATCTGAGCACGACGGTGCATCAGTTCTCGTTGCCTGCCGGATTTTATATCGTATGTGCGGAAAGTGAAAGCTGTACGGAGAAAAGCAAGATAAGCGTTCGCTAATTGAAAGCTATCATTGGAAAAACAACTGTCATACTATCATACTCTGTTATCAATCCATTAAAAATCAATGGATATATAGAATGATAGATGGTATGACAGTTGTTTTTTCTACTATCATACTATCATAACATCAAGCATATTTTTTACCAAAGTATATAGCTTATTATTAAGCAACTACCTGCTTTTCCCTTTTGGCATCCAGGCCTCGCTACCTTCGACATCCGGGTCCGGGAGCCGTATAGATGGGGGGCGGAATTGAGCTTGAACGGGGGCTTGGTGGAAATTTCTACCTGCTTTGTGCTAAATTTGTCCGCTACTTTCCGGATCAACCCAAAGGAAACAGACAAATCATGATAGTGGAATGATAGTAGCATGATAGTTAAATTTGCTGCTATCATTCCTGTATTTATTGATATTCAATGGATAGTCGAAACTATGATAGTGTGACAGTATATATCGTAAACTGAAAGTTCATGCTGTGACGTGATTGCCTATTTTATTATTTCAAATATTCAAGAAAAAAATGTTCGATTTTGTCAAACGGGATTGCCGATAGGTTGTCGTAAAGGTCGACATGGCTGGCACCGGGGATGATCAGTAACTCTTTGTTGTCACCCGTCAGTTTTTTGAATGCGTCTTCGCTGAAATAGCGGGAATGGGCTTTCTCACCATGTATCACGAGTACGGCACTGCGGATTTCGTTACTGTAAGCGAGTAGGGGCATGTTGATGAATGAAAGAGCCGATGTCTTGTTCCATCCTCCGTTGGAGTTGAGTGAGCGTTTGTGATAACCACGGCTGGTCTTATAATAGTCGTGATAGTCTTTTACAAACCAGGGAGCATCATCGGGCAGTGGGTCGATCACTCCACCGGCGAGTGCGTATGAGCCGCTTTTCGCGTCTGCCGTACGTTGTTCGTTGAGCTGGCGGCGAAGTTCATGACGCTGGTCGGCATTCATGGAGTCGAAATAGCCGTTTGCATTTACCCGGCTCATATCGTACATCGTGGAAGTGACTGTGGCCTTGATGCGGGTGTCGATCGCGGCAGCGTTGAGCGCCATACCTCCCCATCCGCAAATACCGATGATACCAATGCGTTCGGGATCGACATCATCGCAGGTAGAGAGGTAATCCACAGCTGCGCAAAAGTCCTCGGTGTTAATATCGGGAGAGGCTACATAGCGGGGTGTTCCACCACTCTCTCCGGTGTAGGAGGGATCGAAGGCGATGGTCAGGAAACCGAGTTCGGCCATTGTCTGTGCGTAGAGGCCTGCCGCTTGTTCTTTCACAGCTCCGAATGGGCCGGATACCGCGATAGCCGCCATTTTCCCATTTACATTCTTTGGTCTGTACATATCGGCGGCAAGCGTGATGCCATAGCGGTTGCGAAACGTTACCTTACTGTGATTCACTTTATCGCTCTTCGGGAAAATCTTATCCCATTCTTTTGTCAATTCTAAGTTTTCCATTACTATATTCTTGTTATCAGTTTGAATTATATTCTCTTCAATTATCCTGTTTTCAGCCTCCATTGCCGTGGCTCCAGCCATCAACAATGCCCATGTTATTATTTTTTTCATATCTTCCGTATTGATTGGGCCGGTATGCCGTTAAAAATGGCATTGGCCGGCATATTTTTGAATTTATTGCATTGAATTTTTTGCAAAGGTCGGCATGTATTCTTTTTCTTTTTGTAGATAAATTACCGATATTATGCCCCGGATTACTGTTTTTGCTGATATACACTAACCTGTTCGTTTACATCGTCAGCAAAATCTGTGTCCGGTTTAGAAATAATGAACCTTCTGACACCGGCTATTGGGAAAATATCTGTACATTTGTCGAAAATCTTTTATAAACGTAAAAACAAATAAACATGGAAAACACAAACTCTGCTTCAAAAGGGTATCTATTCCCTTTGGTTGTTATTGGCGTACTTTTCTTTATGATTGGCTTCGCCTTAGGTATTAACGGATTGATTATTCCGTTCCTGCGTACTGCATTGGATCTGACTACTGCTGAATCATACCTGGTTTTGGCAGCGACTTTCTCCACTTTTGTTATTTTCGGTTATCCTTGCGGACTTATTATCAAGGCGATCGGATATAAGAAGACGATGATCCTGTCTTTTCTGTTTTTTGCCGTCGGATTGTATTTGTTTATTCCATCTGCCGAAAATAAGAGTTTTTCCATGTTCCTGCTTGCCTCTTTCATAAGCGGTATCGGTAATACGATGTTGCAGGCAGCTGTGAATCCTTATATTACGATTCTGGGCCCGTTGGAAAGTGCTGCCACCCGTATGAGTATGATGGGGATTGCCAATAAGGCTGCTTGGGCGATCGCTCCGATTTTCCTTGGCGTATTCCTGAACCTGAGCGACGTGAAACTGGAAGATATCAAGATGCCGTTCTATTTCATTTCCGGTATTTTTGTCGTTTTGGGAATTCTAGTTGCATTTGTCCCGCTGCCGGAAGTAAAAGCGGAAGGAGAGGATGAAAACGATACGGAGTCGGCTGCCTCTGCTTATGCCTCCAACAAGACGAGCATCTGGCAGTTCCCGCACCTATTGTTGGGGCTGGTATCGTTGCTCTGTTATGTCGGCGTAGAGACACTCGCGATGGCAAGTATCGTGGATTATGCCAAATCGATCGGACTGGCGGACCCGCAGGTCTACACTTCGTATACGGTGATTGGTATGGTGGCTGGGTATCTGGTCGGCGTATTTTTCATCCCGAAATATATTTCACAGGAGAAAGCGATGTTTATCTGTGCGATTATCGGTGTGGCCAGCTCTTTGTTGGTCGTATTCCTTCCTGTACATGTTTCTATCTGGTTTGTCGCGCTGTTAGGTCTTGCCAATTCTCTGATGTGGCCGGCTCTGTGGCCATTGGCAATGAAGGATTTGGGGAAATTCACCAAAACCGGTTCTTCCTTGTTGGTAATGGCTATTGTGGGCGGTGCCATCTTTCCGTTACTGTTCGGCTGGCTGGCCGATGAATTTGGTGATTTGCAGCAGGCCTACTGGATCTGTTTCCCTGCATATCTGATGATTTTCTATTATGCGTTAAGCGGACATAAGATCCGTGTATAACCGGATCATTCAGAATACAAAATCTCCCGGAAGGGGATGTTTGTTAGTTTGCTCTCAATCCAAGCTGTGAAATCAAAGGTCTTGAGAAGCTGTTTTTCATATTTGTCCTGTCGGATACGTGTGATATCCTTTTGGTATTGTGCCCACAACTTTTCCCGATCTTTTCTATAGATGGGCAAGGGGTGGGCCATCAGGAAGCGGAAAAGTAGTTTTTCGGTGATATACATCTGCTTCTCGTAGCTGATTGTCCGCTTGATGGAGCTTATTTCGTTTGCAAAAAAGTCATAGTTCCCCAGTTCCGCTTGGATCAGGAGGTTGACGAGGCGGGCTGTTTTGTAGGACGGCAATGTGTGGAAGGATTTATCGGAGCCGAGTATCTTTTTCATACTTTTGCGAGCTTTTGACGGTTCTCCCAGGCAAAGATGAAGGATGGAAGAATAGAGAGCCAGCTTTAGCTGGGTTTCCGGTCTGGTCATGGATGCTTTCTTTGATAAAAAGTCGGTATGGGCTTCGGCAAGATGCGTTGCCGCTTCAAATTGTCCGGTGTTGAGCAATCCCGAAAGTTCATACAGGTAGGAGTGTCCTTGTACTTCCATCAGGAACTCTGTAGGGTGGTTGCCCGTGCCGATTTCTTTCAGTTTGGATAAGAAAAAAGGCATTTCCCGATATAATCCGGCAACATGCAGGCTGTTCAGTACCCCCTCTATAGCACTTAGGTAGTAGATCGGCGGGTTGAGGATCAGATGGCGGTTCGTTTCGAAAAGTGCGATCA
>ERZ827492.98-NODE-98-length-92628-cov-6.059024_pt1 | contig 92628 bp, 108 predicted proteins | sample MGYA00519704_ERZ827492 | MGnify/ENA primary metagenome ERZ827492 (study PRJEB31778, sample SAMEA3449325) | human gut metagenome | biome: human gut; feature: human-associated habitat; material: faeces | place: United Kingdom | collected 2010/2012 ... | reverse complement strand
GTGTGAGTGCCGGGAACCACGACTTTTCTGTACCGCGGGATTATTGAGCGGTTACGGAAAAAGTCCTATCGGAGCCGGAGCCGGAGCGGGAATAGCTTCCCGCTTCTCTTTGGAGGAAGTCTGTATTCGACATCCTATCACGCACTCGAACCCTGCACCTTGACAACCCCGCATAAAATCCAGTGTATCCGCCGCGTGGAAGACGCGTGGCGGTAGAACACAATCCCCTGCCATGGCGTGCCTAGGCGGCATGTTATGGGGCTATAGGGGAAGCTGGACGGAATGCGCACATACCTGCAAAGCGTCTAGGTTTTGACGCAATGCGATTGAATTGTAGTTTACGGGCCAATTGCGCCCGTGCACATATCGACTATTTGAAGGGAGATCGTAACATGACTGACTACAAGGCTATCCAGAAGACTGCCCGCGACGCCGCCGTAAAGGCCCACATCGCAAGCAAGACTGTTCGGGACCTGGTGCTCGACCCCGTCGTGACCTTCACCGCGGAGACCCCCAAAGAGAAGGCGCACGCCTTCCGCTACACCGTGGACGCCCTGCGCGTGGCCACTGACGACCAGAAGAAGACCGTGAAGCACGCCTGTGAAGTGATCGCGCTGAACGTGGCGTATGTGGCGCAGGAGTTGCGCAAAGACGACGGCGCGCCCAAAGTCCATCGCCGTGAAGTGGTGGAGCGCTTGAAAGAAGTCGCCAACGCGCTGAATTTGGGCGTGGGCGCCGTTAACAAAGACGCCGCTCTGCTGGTGGAGTGGTGCACCCGTGCAAAGACGGAAGGCCGCACGACCGATACCGCTATTTCTGCCAACGTGTGGCGGCAGGTCCAGAAGCTTTTCACCAACAAGCTGAACGCCTATGAGGCCCGCGTGAAGGTGGGCAAGAACGTGGTGGACAAGGTTCCGGAAGCGGACAGTGCCACGGAAGCGGCCAAGACCCCGGAAGCGTCCAAGGTTCCGGAAACCCCTGCCGCCCCGGAAGCGGCCAACGCTACGGAAAACCCTGCCGCGTAGCCGCCACCCATACCATTCCCCGCCGCCCAAACCGGGCGGCGCTTTTTTCGGCCTATAAAATGGGAAAGTGCGGGGCCGGAAGTTTTGGACAAAAATGTCCCAAAGTGAGCGGCTACAGGCCGCGAACAGCGAAAGCGAGCAGAACGGCTTGAATTAGGAATTCCCAATTAGCGGCGAGCGAATAGCGAGCAGAGGAGGTTTTTCGCCATGACGACCAGTCTTTTCCGCGCAGAACGTCGGCGCAACTTCAATGGATTCACTCTGAAACCCGGAATGTGGGCCGGAAGGGATGAAAAGGGGTTCTTTGCCTGCACCCGAATCATGCAGAAAAAGGACCCCGGCCACCACCTGCACCTGTACAGGCTGGACAAGGAAATGAATCGCGGCTGGTCTATGGTTTGGGAATCCTCCGACACCACGCAGGAGATCATGCGGGCGGTGCTGGGGGCGGATCAGTCTTTTGTGTTCGAGCTGAACACGGAAGGCGCGCCCAGGAATGGAATGGCGCAGGTTCGGAGACGGAGAAGGTAACTATAACCCAGTGGGGTGGTGAACGATTGTTCGCCGCCTTTTTTGTTACGGGCAAGCGGTTCCCGGCGGCGGTGGTTGATATCCGGCGGCAGGCGTGGTAGAATACGAGTAAATGGAGGCGAAGGGAAGGCATGCTGTACCCGTACATGCAATTATTTGACGGAACGGAAGTCGTGCATTCGCAGATTTTTGACCAGAACTGCGTAAAGGTGCATTTCGAGCGCTCGAACGACGAGGGCTATTGCTTTGCAACTTGCGAATTGCCTACGTACAAATGGGACCATGTGGAAGGGTTTTCCCGCGAGGAGTTCGCCTTCTTGCAGGAATTCGTTCAGCACAACGCGCATTTGATCTATGAATACGCGGAAGGCACGAGTTGATATCCAGTAGCCTCCATGTCGGGCAGTCATTCGCATTTTAGATGCTGCTGTTGACAATGGAGCTTTGCCGAGTAAGCAATTGAAGATTGTGCTGGCATGGTGTGTGATTCATCAAGAGGAACTGATGGAAGATTGGGAGCTCGTAAAACAAGGACAGGCTCCCAAGAAAATTCCGGCATTGTATTGAGAAGGGAGGAACGCTTTGTGACGCCCAAGGTTGTACAGGCAATTGCACTGTGCTATGGTGTGGTGTGTGCCTATTTTGAAGACGGAGCGATTCGGGAGTATGATGTTCGACCACTGATTCGCCCAAATACCGTCTTTGCGCCTTTGATGGACGAAGCGGTATTTACCAAGTGCCTTACAGTCTTAAACGACACCGTAGCTTGGGACCTGTCCGGACGGCGCGACCCGATGGATTGCATCGACATTGCGCCGGAAAGTGTGTATGCCGCCAAAGTGGTGAGCGATCCGCTGGCAGAGGAAAAAGTCGCAGTTAATTGAGCGGTTAATCACTCCCCGGTCAGAAATGGCCGGGGAATATTGTTAGAGAGTAGGAAATATGAAAACTTGGGAAGATTACAAAAACTATGTAAAATCGATTAGCGCATCGGAACGCGAATACATGGAGCACCTCGAAGAACAGGCAAAACATTTGGCAGAATTGCCGCCAGAGGAATTGGCAAAAATCGATTGGGAATACCTCGGCAAGCCTCAATAAACCAACCCGGTCAGAAATGGCCGGGAATTTTTTTACCCAAAACGGAACGGAGGGAAAGTATGAAATACGAATTGCGATCCTACAACGGCCAGAAATTCGGCCCCGGCTGGTATTCAGTGGCGGAGAAGCTGATTCGGCAAACCGTAAAGGTGACGGAGAGCCACGCGACCGATATTTTCTACGATCTGCAATGGATAGACGAACACAGAGATGAGGCAATTGACCAGCTCGTCATGATCCGGGAATTGGGCACCTGGTTGCGCCCTGTGAACAATGAAATCGTGGAATGGGATCCCATCAACGGCATGCCCTTGCAGTGCTGGCAGGTGTGGAGCGACGGCGCGAAAATGTGGACAGAGCGAGTAACTTTGCGGGAGGTGGAGTAGATGCCGGCAATCAATCTGTGCCTGTATCTGTTCGTGGCGGCGGCCACGGTTGTGATTTATGGAACCGCGCGGCTGGTTCATGAAATCTCGGCGGAGTGGCGGCGGGAAAGAGAATGGGATGAGGAACACAGGTGACGGCGGTCGCCATTAAGAGCCGCGAAGGGAGTAAGGAAGCGTGATTTGGAACGGTATGAATATAGATCCGCGCACCCTGACGGATCAGGAACTCGGTGAAGAAATTCGCAAAATCCAATGGTGGGATCATGATTTGTGTACGGAACTGGCCCGAAGAGCGGGCTTGGAAAACGAATGGGAGAACAGCGACGACGAGACTTTCGAGCACGTGCTCTTCTCGGCGGCCGAAATTCTGGGGATCGAGTTGATGTGATGTAGGAGGCGGAAATCGTGAAACTGCGGGCAACGAAAAAGGAAATGCGCGAGGGCTATGACAAGGTGCTGCGCATCGGCTACTGCAACGCGCAAAATCTGCTGTGGGGCGAGGAACCCTTTGCCTATAGCGCCGGCAGGTACGGCTGGTGCTGCGATTACTACGACATCCATGGAGTGCTGATTTCTACGGGTTATTCGCCCATAGAGAGCAAGGGGATGCGGTCGGACTACAAGCGGATTCGGGAGTATGAAGCCAGTGCGGAGAGACTCCGGTATGAGGTCGAGGATTTTACCGTGCGGCGTCAGAAAACTCGGGAGCTGCTGGAAGACATGCTGAACGAACTGCGAATTGAGGAGGAAGAAAAATGAAAAAGATTCTGGGCGGCAAGAAGTACGACACGGAGACGGCGCGCATGGTGGGCAACTATGGGAACGGAATTTCGGGATTCGGCACCTGCTCCGAAACCCTCTACCGCAAGCGCACGGGCGAGTTTTTCCTGTACGGGGAAGGCGGCCCAATGAGCAAGTACGGCGTTGCTTACGGCGACAACGAATGGGGCTATGGCGAGGAAATCCGGCCTCTGACGGTGGACGAGGCGAAGGCATGGGCGGAAAAGCATTTGGATGCCGACGAGTACGAGGAAGTATTCGGAGAGGTGGAGGAGTAGGCAGCTTTGTGACAAAGGAGGCACAGCAATGAAATACAATTATGAACTGCGGCAAGTAGACGCCCTATGGTACGACGGCCATTGGGTTTGGAACGAGAGCTATTTTATTGAGGACGTGGAACTGGAGGACGCAACGGAGGAGGAATTTCTGCTGGAGCAGATTGTGCCGGAGTGCCGCAAGGATTTTGCGGTGGAGTATGATGTGCGCTGCGACGTATTTGAGCTAGTTGATAAAAGAGATGGGCGCCGGCCTGTGCTGGCGTTGGATCTGGCCCCGCTGCCGTTCTAAGCTTCCCCGGTAAGCAACCGGGGTTTTTCTTTACCCCAAAAACGAAAAGGAGCGTGTAATGATGTCTCGCAACTATTTTGAAACCATCATCGCCCGGAAGTTCGCGGGCCTGGCCATTCGCTTCCAGCACATCGAAGGCCTGTACATTGCGGAGGTGCTCGGCGAGGGAATCCGCATTACGGGCCGGCCGAATTCTCGACGGGTCACGGCAAACTGGGGCAGCGGGCATTGCGCCATGTTTGCAATTTAATCCTGAGCGGCGAAGCGCAGCGAGCATTTCGGCTGAGCGTAGCGAAGCATTGCGCGCAATTCGCAATATGAGATTAGCATAGTCGAGCCTTGCGCGCCGTAAGGCGCCGTTTGCAATCTAACTCAGTAAGAGAGGAAAACGAGTATGTTGGACCAGGAATTGGAAACCAGAATCGCGGCCTGGCTGCGGAGACAGTGGGGCGTTGAGGAAGAAGGCGGGTGCTTCTATACGGAGCTCTTCGCGGACTATCGGGACGAGCTGGGCAAGCGTGATTTGCAAGACATTGCCGGCAGCGACGATCCCCGGGAAGCCTTCTATGACTGGCTGAACGACGCGTATGAAGACGAAGTGGATCAGGCATGGTTCAACCTGGCGTCAGGGTGCGCGGACGATTTGGAAATCGAGCACGAGACGGCCTGGGAGTTCCTCACGGAAATGGTGGAGGTGCGGCTGCCCGAGCAGCACTTCCTCAAGCAGGAGATCCATGTGGACATTCTGGTCGATACGGGCGATGCGAATTATGATTTTATCTGCAACAACATTGCGCCGGCCTGGGGCGGGTGCGATCCAGACGAGGCAAGCGCGGAGGCCAGCATCTTCTGGCTGGCGGGGCAGCAGGGGTATTGCATGGAGCGCGTGACGGCGGCTCTGAAGGGGGAGGAAACGGAGAGCACGTTCCTAAGGTCGCTGATGCGGGAAGTGGAAAACGAAGCGAGCAGCATCAATGTGCTGACGTTCCTTTGTACCATGACGCTGGGGCAGTGGATCGAGGTGCGGGAAAATTGGATGCAGGCAAGGCATATGGGCGCGCTGCGGATTGAGAAGGATGCGGTGTGCGGGCTGTTCGATCCCTGGAGCGGAGCCGGGTCGACGTTGGATCTGGAACTGGAGCATGACGTGGTGCTGCCGATGGAGCTGGTGCACGAAATCACGCCGGACGTGTGCCTGTACAGGTATGGAGTGGATGAAGTGTACGGGTTGGTCGGACAGGCCTGGGGAGCGGAAGTGGAGTATGCGGGAGAAGAATTCCAAGGTAATACCGAATCCTAAATTTTTTTGAAAACCAGACGGAATCGACGAAAATTCTCTTGAAATTGTGATAGAATAAAAGACAGATAGGGGAGAGAGAATGCTGTACCCATATATGACGCTGAACGATGGGACGGAAGTTTGCCATTCGCAGATCTTGGAAGACCGCAAGGTGGTTGTGAACTTTGAACGACCAACAGAGGACGGGTTTGATTCCGCGCGGTGCGAGCTGCCATCCTATACGTGGCTCTATAACGATGGATACTCGGAAGAGGAAATTCGAAAGTTTACGGCGCTGATGCATCGGCACGCGCATCTTTTCTATAAGTTTGCAGAGGAAGAGGGCATATAAAATGCCTGGCTTGTTTTCGAGATAGGCATTGTGTCTTGGCCTAAAGGAATTCAGTTTTGCAGTTAAGATCTGCAGTTCTAATTACCATAGACACATGGTTAGAAAAATCGAACCCGGTCATTTTTGTCCGGGTTCAATTTATTCTCAAAGGTAGGGGACTGAGACACCCATGAAATTCACTTGGTACCATTGGTCCGTGCGGGGTGTCGCAATGCGGGGCCTGCGGCTGAATGATCAAATGAACATGGCCGTGTCGGTGCGCACGAATGGGATTCCAAAACCGCCGCCGAGGAACCGGCCGCTTCTGCATATTCGCATCGATGAGGACGGCGAGTACATTTACATTGATAAGAAGCGTTACCTGAAGGATATGGTGCAGCAGGAGGAGGAGCTATAAAATGTGTGCCACGAAAATGACGATTCGGGAAGCAACACAGAAATGGGTGGGCGAGTTCAGCCGGATTCCGATCGGGATTGTGGAGAAGCTGCTGGAAGCAAACCCGGACGAATTGCAGGAGATCACACCCGCCAGCCTATATGATCGGGTGGATCTGTATGACGGAGAGCACAGCGGGGTCGGCGAAATCACGGGCTATGACGAGGAGACCGGCCTGTATACCGTCGCGATGGACGACGGCGAGGAAATTCAGGCGGAGCGAGACGTGTTTGAGGTCCGGCGCGACGATGATCTGCCCATGTGGGGGACGATGTGGGCCTTTGGGGACTCGTCAGATGAGGATTGGCTGGAGAATGGCGGCTTGCAGAAGATGGCAGACTGTGGATTCCGGATCTACGAGCAGGAGGATTACGGATACATCTTCGGCATCGACGGGGCGGGATACAGCTTTTTTGATGAGCACTGGATTCCGCTGTACAAGGCGCGTGGACTGCGGTGGCACGATGAAGAAGGGAAGGCGCAGGCATGACGAGGAAGGAAATTCAGCAAGCCCCGACGGTTGCGGTGTGGAGCTGCGGGCTGGTGGGGTTGGAGATTAAGGGCGTGGAATACGGAATGGAAGAAACTGTGCTCTGCGTCTGGACGGGCGACAACAGCGCCCATCGATGCAAGGTGCGAAGCGGGCGAAGAGGCCCGTTTTTTTGTTTCGCGGGCGGAGGGTTTACTTGGACGAGTGTTGGAGGGCGTAAACCAAAATGACAGAACTAATGAAGCGGCTGGTGGATGCGGGGTACCCGAGAGAGGAAATGGATCATCACTACGCTGACCTGTATGTGTACGTCAACGAAATCTCGCGGCCTGTAATTGAACAGTGGTGCGCGGAGCATGGATGGCGCGTGGATTGGATGTGCCCCATCTTCCGGGACCAGATCACGGGCAGGCCGATGTACGATTGCGCATTCCAGTATGCGGAGGAGGATTGACGTGGAGACATTGTATAGGGCGGAGTTGAAATGGACGGCTGTGGCAATCCGGTATTATGTGCAGGCCCTTAACAAGGAAGGAAGCACGCTGGCAAAGCTGCGGGCGGAACAAATGGAGATCGTCAAACAGAAGTTGGAAGACATCGTGGAAGGCGGCGACCGGCGAATTGCCGTTGAGTGAGGGAGTGGAAGCGAATGAGGAATACAGTGTATAACCAGATCGAAAACAACAACAGGCTGCGAGAGGCGTTTATAGCAAGGCGTGGATGTGCGGTCGGGGCCAGGTGGCGGGGGTATGTTGGCCAGCCCTTCCGGATCATCTCTCGTGTGCGGCCGGCAGAGCCGTGCCCGATGTGGGTCATCGAGTTTGCAAATGGGTTCCGCATGGCGGCCTATGCGGAAGAGATTTTTGAGGAGGCGTGCGTATGGGATACATGACGGAGTTTCACTTTCAGTGTGATTGCAGCGATGAGAAGCGCATGGAACAGATCGTGCAGAAGATGCGGGAACTGCAAATCGTGCCGTATGTGTTTGAGGCGAGTTTTTATAGCTACGATCCCTGCTGGTGTGAGTTGGACAATTGTGGCCCCCGCACCTGGTATACGGAGAAGGAAGACATGCGGGCGCTGTCACGTGACTTTCCGGAGGTGCACTTCATCATCAGCGCGTCTGGGGAGATCTACGACGACATCTGGGAGGCGCACTACCTGGGCGGCAAGCGCCAGCTCTGCGAGGCGGAGGTTCGGATTCCGGAATTTGATCCGGAAAAATTGACTTGAGCGCCACACAAGCGCCTGTACTATGCTAGAATAGGGAGGAGAACAAATGAAACTTCAAGAACTGGCGAATTGGAACGTCGCAGGCCGGGGCGGGTATCGAAACCGTCCCGTTTTTCTTACCCCGAACGGGACGAAGGTGGTGCGGCTGGGGGATGGGTACTACCCGGTGACGCGCCGGGACAAGGTGCGGACGGATCGAAGATTCCTGGGCCGGGAAGATGATTGCGAGATTTGGAGCTCGCGGTATGGCACGGTGAGTCGGGTACGGATTGGAGGTTGAAGATATGTGGTTTGTGGTTGCGCTGATTGGGCTGCTGTATTACGGGATTCGGATCTTCCTCGAGCAGTGGAAGATGCTGGAGAGCTCGACGGTGGATTTCTACAAGACGAAGGCGCGGTTCGATGCGTATACGGAAAAATGCGAGAGGGAGCGCGAGGGGAAATGAAAAAGGCAAAGAAGCTGGAGAAGAGAATCCGCGTCATGGAGGAAAAAATAGACGGTCTGGATGCGATGCTGGAGAAGATGTTCCTGTGCGTAGCGACCCTGCAGGTGGAGAACGCGCACACGGTGGTTCCAACCTGCAGGGCCGTGCGCGAAGGCTGGGGCCGTCTGCTCCAAAACACGCAGCAAACGAAGGAGATCATCTCCGAAATGAATTTTCAGCTGAAACTGCGGGAAGAGGACGCAGCCAAGGGATAAAAAAGAAGCCGAAGGAGGGCTTCGGCTTCTTGGCGGGAGTTAGGACTTGGTTTCCGATTCGTCGGCCTCCGCGGGAGGGAGGAGCGCGAGCACCTCGTTCAGGGAGGCCTGCGCGTTCTTGGAGCAGTACCGGAGGTAGAAGAGATAGGTGACCAGGCTGCAGCAGGACTTCCCGCGCTCTAAGTCGACATAGGCGCGCACGCTGATTCCCAGGCGCTCAGCCATTTTCTCCTGCGATTCGCGCAGGGCGGTTCTTGTGTGGAGGAGTTCGGCGCGCAGGTGCGCTTTGAGATCGTTCTGAAAGGGGGTTCGCATGACACATCTCTCCTTTTGATAGGATATGTCATGAGTATCTGTTTTCACACACAGTTCTCATAAAACCCGACAAATTTGCAGGTTTCCTGCGGCGCAGGGAAGGGAGGGATGCCCCTTGCAAGTGGGGATGCACATATTCTTTGCACAGACAGCACAGACTACGCTTGCCAGACCATAGAAGAAGCGGCAAGAAAAGGAGCGTTTTGTATGACCGAAGCTTTGCAGAAGATGAACGACGCCATCACCCTGCTCGCGATCAACGACCTGATGCTGCGGCAGAGGAACATCAGCGAGGCGGAACACGCAGCCATTAAACAGAAGATTGAGCGCATGTATTTGTAAGAGGGACGCCCTCTTTTTTTGTGCGGATTGTGGAGGAAGAAAATGCAGAAATCGAGAAAATGTGGGAAAAGTTTTGCAGAAAATCTGATTTTTCATACAATTTGCATGCCTGTTCGAGACGTGATATACTATACGGAAAGACCCGGGAGGGAGTGGGAGGAACGCCATGGACATCTTCGCCGTTCGGCAGCAGCTCAAGCACGCGAATATTCGGGAGATCCCGCTGCGGGTGACCTTTTACGCGCGCGTCTCCACGGATTCCGAGGAGCAGGCGCTTTCCAATGCCCACCAGATCAAGTATTTTACCGATAAGATCGCCGCAAACCCGAACTGGACGCTCGTGGAGGGCTATGTGGACGAGGGCATCTCCGGCATCAGCACCAAGAGCCGCATCAGCTTTCAGCGCATGATCGAGGACGCCAAGGCTGGGCGCTTTGACCTCATCATTACCAAGGAAATCTCGCGCTTTGCCCGCAATACCGTGGACAGCATCTCCTACACGCGCGACCTGCTGCGAAACGGCGTGGCCGTGATCTTCGAGAACGACGGCATCAACACCATCGAGGAGGACAGCGAGTTCCGCCTGACGATCATGGCGGGCGTCGCGCAGGACGAGCTGCGCAAGCTCTCCAGCCGCGTGCGCTTTGGGCACAAGCAGTCCATCCGCCAGGGCCACGTGCTGGGCACGGACAACATGTACGGCTACCACAAGAGCGGGGCAAAGCTCACCGTGGACGAGCGCACGGCGCCCCTGGTGCGGAAGATCTTCGAGCTCTACGCCTCCGGGAACCATTCGCTGCGCGAGGTTGCGCGCCTCGTCGGGCAGGAGGGGCTGCGGAACCGCAACGGCGGGGAGCTCTCCACGCGCACGCTGCGCAACATCCTCTCCAACCCCAAGTACAAGGGCTATTACGTCGGCGGCAAGGTCGAGATCGTGGACATGTTCACCAAGAAGCAGAAGTTCCTGCCGGAGGACAAGTGGGTCACCTTCAAGGACGACGGCAGCCGCATCCCGGCGCTCGTGTCGGAGAAGCTTTGGGAGAAGGCCAACGCGGTGCTCTCCGCGCGGAGCGAGCACGTCAAGGCGCGCCAGGGCAAGATGAACATGCAGAACCTGTTCACCGGCGTCATCCGCTGCGGGACGTGCGGCGGCGTCTATTATAAGAAGGAAAACATCCTGCGGGACGGCGTGCGGCGGACGCGCTGGAGCTGCTCGACCAAGCTCAAGGGCGGGCGCGCGGCCTGCGACAGCCCGGACGTCTATGAGGAGGACTTGATCGAGGTCATCCGCGCGCTGCTGCTGAGCGACGAGCTGGACATCGAGCGCGCCGCCGGGCAGTACGAGGCGCTGCTGCAGGAGCAGCGGCGCGACGGTGAGGCGGAGGCGCAGCGCGCGGAGCTGAACCGGGAGATGGAGAAGCTCTCCAAACAAAAGACGCGCCTGGTCCAGATGAACCTGGACGGCGCGATCACGGATGCGGAGCTCGTGGAGCTGATGCGGGAAAACCGCGCGCTGCTGGATGCGTATGCGGAGCGGCTGCAGGCGCTGCCCGAGGCCGAGACGCGCGCGGCGGACATCCGCGCGATGGTGACGGAGCTGCGCCAGGCGCTGCAGGCGGCGCGGGGCGACGTGTTCCGCGCGCTGGACCGGCGCTTCGTGGAGCGCTACATCGACCGCATCGAGGTGCGGCGCGAGGGCGAAGGCGAGGTGACGGTGACGGTGTACCCGAAATTCGGGGGCAAGGCCGCGGCGCGGATCGGGAAAAAAGAAGTCCGTTGCGAGGACATCTTCTTGACCATGTAGCCGCCGATATAGCCGGCCTCACGGGAGGACAGGTCGCCGTTGTAACCCTGCTTGAGGTTCACACCCAGCTCGTTGGCGATCTCGTACTTCATGTTGTTGAGAGCCGCCTTGGCCTCGGGCACGGAAACGCGGCTGCCCTTGCCGGAGTTGTTGTTCTGCTGATTCATCATCTTGCTTTCACCTCCTTGCTTGATCTGGTACTATTGTTGCCGGAATGGGCGCGCTTACGCTGGAAGTTTGTGGACAATTTCGTCAAAAAACCGCTTGCCGATCCCTGCGCGGCGCGCTAAACTAAAACCGGACGAAATCCCATCGGAGGAGGAAGACAGATGCTTCGAACCATTCCCATCGAGGAGGCGGCAAACGTCGCCGTGCGCGGGCGCGTCTCGGAACAGCGCCGGCCGCTCCCGCTTTTTTGGTCCGCGTCCGGATTGGAGATGAACTTCCGCGGCACGGAGCTCGCGCTGGACGTGGAGACGGATTTTTCGATGTACGAGCAGTGGATCAGCGTGGTGCTCAACGGCGCGCACGTCGCGCGCTTCCCCTTGGCGAAGGGGCGCTCGCTCGTGCCGATCCTGCGCGGGCTCAACCCGGAGCGGGTCCACCACATCGCGATTTTGCGCGACGTGCAGGCCATGCCCACGGACGAGGCGTGCTGCCTGCTCGTGCACGGCCTGCGCGCGGACGGCGAGTTCCTCCCGCTGGCGCAAAAGCAGCTCCGCTTGGAGGTCATCGGCGACAGCATCACCAGCGCGGAGGGCGCCATCGGCGCAAAGTCGGAGGAGGACTGGATTGCGCCACTGTTCTGCGCGGCGCGCGGCTATCCCTTCCTGCTCGCAAAGGCGCTGGACGCGGACCTGCGCGTCCTCTCCCAGAGCGGCTGGGGCGCGCTGACCAGCTGGGACAACGACCCGCACTGCGCGCTGCCCCTCTACTATGAGCAGGTCTGCGGCGTGCTCAAGGGGGAGAAGAACAGGGCGCTGGGCGCCTTTGCGCCAAACGACTTTTCCGCCTGGAGCGCGGACGTCGTGGTCGTCAACCTCGGCACGAACGACGGCTCCGCCTTCCGCCAGCCGCCGTGGGTCGATCCGGAGACGGGCAAGAGCTATCAGCAGCGCACGAACCCCGACGGCACGCGCAACGCCGAGGACGAGGAAAAGCTCCGGCGCGCGATCCGCTCGTTTTTGCGGACGCTGCGGCGCTGCAATCCCAACGCGCACCTGCTCTGGGCCTACGGAATGCTCGGCGCGCCGCTGGAGGACCTCATCCGCGGCGCGGTGGAGACCTACGCGCGCGAGGAAGGGGATGCGCGCGCGCACTTCTTCCTGCTGCCCATGGGTCCCGAGGACGGCATGGGCGCGCGGAATCACCCCGGCCTGGCCATGCACGAGCGCGCGGCCCAGGCGCTGGCCGAGCGCATCCGCGCGCTGTAATCCCTAGCGCGCATATTTTGCGAAAATAAGGAAGGGGCAGTCGTCCCTTCCTTATTCTTTATGCTCCGGCGCGCCGCTGTGGGAAAACGGGCAGCCGCAGTAGTTCTGGCGGTAGATGCCGTATGCGGCGCAGACCGCGAGGGAGTGCTCGTACCCGCCGCGCTTCTTGAAGTCCGAGGGAAGGTAGGCCACGCCCGCCTCCTCGCCGATAACCTTGCCGACCTCGTAGAGCGTCTGGGCGCTCTTGCGCGGCCCGGTCGTAAGGGTCGTGGTGAAGAATTCCGCGCCGATCTCCTGCGCGGCGCGCGCGGCGGCGCGCAGGCGCAGCGCAAAGCAGACGCGGCAGCGCGCGCCGCCCTCCGGCTCGCCCTCCAGGCCCTTGACCGCGGAGAGGAAGTCCTCCGGATGGTATTCCCCCGCAAGAAAGCGCACCGGGTGGGAGAGCGGCATCGCCTCGACGAGGCGGCGCGCGTTTTCCAGGCGGCGGTCGTATTCCGCAGCCGGCGCGATGTTGGGGTTGTAGAAAAAAATCGTCACGTCAAAGCGCGCGCTCAGCTCCTCCAGGCAGGCCGCCGCGCAGGGCCCGCAGCACACGTGCAGAAGGAGCTTTGGCCGCCGGCCGCCCAGGGCCGCAACCGTTCGCTCGTAGAGTTTTTGATAGTTTACCGCATTCATGGGTCCACCTCCGCATCCTCCTTAGTATACCACAGGCGAATTCTATTGCCAAACGTCGAAAAACAAGGTAAAATATTGGCCGTAAGGGAGGAGATACCGGTGAAGGGAAGGGGAATACGCGGCCTTGCGGTCCTGATCGTCCTCTTGACGATCCTGAGTCTGCCCGCCGTCGGACACGCCGACGCAGGCTTTTTTTCTGGTGGAGCGGATTACGGGGGAAGCAGTTACAGCGGCGGCGGCTCCTATGACGGGAGCGGCAGCTCCAGCGGCGGCAGCTTCAACCCGGTCATGATTTTTGTGGACGACGAGGAACAGGCGGACAGCATCTGGACGGGGCTGGTCCTCGTCGTCGCGGTCGTCGTCGTGGTGATCGGCTTTGTGGGGAAGAAGAAGCAGCAGCCCCAGCAGCCGGGGGGCGGCCGCCCCGTCGCGCGCACGACCGTCGATCCTGTCGTGCTGCGCGCAAAGGACCCGAACTTCTCCGTGCAGGCGTTCCTGGAGAAGGTCGCAAACGACTATGTGCAGATGCAGCGCTGCTGGCAGGACAAGAACTGGGAGCCCATGCGCCCCCTGATGACGGACGCGCTCTACAGCCAGTTTGACCGCCAGCTCGACGAACTGCGCAGGAGCGGACAGACGAACTACGTCGAGCGCATCGCGGTGCTCGGCAGCCGCATCGTGGAATACCGGCAGGACCAGGTGAACGACATCCTGACCGTGGAGCTGCGCACGCGCATTGTGGACTATACGCTCGAGGATGCGACCGGCGCGCTCGTCTCCGGCTCCAAGACCGCGGAAAAGTTCATGACCTATGAGTGGACGCTCATCCGCAGCAAGGACATGGTCACGCCCGCGGCGGACGAGGTGCGCGAGATCCACTGCCCGAACTGCGGCGCGCCCGTGGCGATCAACAAGAGCGCGCAGTGCGAGTACTGCGGCCAGGTGCTCGAAACCAGCACGTACGACTGGGTGCTCTCGGCCGTGCGCGGCATCTCCCAGCAGACCCGGGGAAAATAAAAAAACAACAGGGGTGGACAACGGATGAAACTGAGCAGGGACAAGAACTTCTACAAGACGCTTTTGACGCTGACGCTGACCATCGCATTGCAGAACGTCGTCGTCAACGGCGTGGGGCTCGCGGACAACATCATGCTGGGCGGCTACAGCGAGGACGCGCTCTCGGGCGTGTCCCTCGCCAACCAGATCCAGTTCCTTCTGCAGATGGTGGTCATGGGCATGGGCGAGGGCCTGATCATCATCGGCTCGCAGTACTGGGGCAAGCGGCAGATCGAGCCCATCAAGAAGATCATCAACATCGGGCTGATTTTCGCCATGGCGGTGTCGGTCCTCTTCTTTGTCGTGATCGCCAGCGCGCCGCACTGGGCGCTCTCGCTCTTCACCAACGATGAGGACGTCATCGCAGAGGGCGTGATCTACCTGCGCATCATCTGCTACTCCTACTTCTTCTTCTGCCTGACCAACACGCTGCTCAACGGCCTCAAGGCGGTGGAGACGGTCAAGATCGGGCTGGGGATCTCGATCATGACGCTGTTTGTCAACATTGCCCTCAACTACTGCCTGATCTACGGGCACTTTGGCTTTCCGGCCATGGGCACGGCGGGCGCGGCGATCGCGACCCTCATCGCCCGCATCCTGGAATCCGTGGTCGTGGTCGTCTATTACCTCAAGGTGGACAAGAAGCTGGGATACCGCCTGCGCGACCTCAAGCTCCTGGACAAGGGGCTGCTGCGCGACTACGTAAGGGTCGGAACGCCCGTCATGGTCTCCAACGCCATGTGGGGCACGGCCATGGGCATCCAGGCCTCGATCCTGGGGCACCTGGGCGGCCCGACGATCGCCGCCAACGCCATCGCCGCCAACATCTTCAACATCATCTCCGTCGCGGCCTATGGCTGCTCGGGCGCGTCCTCGGTCGTCATCGGCAAGACCATTGGCTCCAACGCGCCGATGGAAAAGATCCGCGAATATGTGCGCACCATGCAGGTGATCTTCCTGTGCATCGGCGTGGTCTCGGGCGCGGCGCTGTATCTCGCGCGGGACGCGGTGATCTCCCTCTTTTCCGTCGCGGGGGAAACGCTCACCCTCGCCCGGGAGTTTACGGACGTGCTCTGCGTGACGCTGGTTGGCACGTCCTACCAGGTTGCCTGCCTGACGGGCATCGTGCGCGGCGGCGGCGACACGCGCTTTGTCCTCATCAACGACTTCATCTTCATGTGGCTGATCGTGCTGCCGCTGTCGGCCATGGCGGCCTTCTGGTGGAACCTGGCGCCGGTCTGGGTCTTCCTCTGCCTCAAGTGCGACCAGGTGCTCAAGTGCTTTGTCGCCGTGGTCAAGGTCAACAGCTACAACTGGGTGCGCCGCCTCACGAGATGACCTTGACAGCGCGCCGGCTTTCCCCCTAAAATGGGGGCAGAGGAAAGGGGGAGCATGCGGATGTTTAAGGTTGTGGACATGGGATCGATCGAGGAGCGCAAGTGCTTCGCGCTCTCGGGCGACCAGGAGCTTGCGGGATACCTTGCTGGGGAAATGGACGCCGTGCAGCGCGCCGGCGCGGCGGGGCTGCCCACCTGCGACGTCCTCGTGAGCCAGGAGTCGCAGACGCCGGACCTGCTCGCGCGGATGCGCGCGCCCCAGCGCCGCGGTCCGGAGCGCTGCCTGCACAAGGACCTGTCGTTTGCGCTCTGGCGCAGGGCGATCGCCGGAAACTTCGACTTTCTCGTCTCGGACCTGCAGCGCACAGCTTTAGACCTGCTGGTCGACGCGCCGGATTTCTATCGCGAGCGCGTCGTGCGGCCGGGGGAGTTCCGCCTGTACGTGCTGACGGACGCGGTCCGCGTGGCCGTGCGGGACTGCCTCGCGGCGCGCGCCCTCCCGGAGAAGGAGGTGCTCTGCGCCGAGGACCTCTGCCTGCTGCTGCGCTGTCAAAACGGCGACGCGGTGCTCTCCGCGGTGAGCGACGCGCGCGAGGCGCTTCTGGGCACGTATGCGCAGGAGTGTCTCTTTTCCGCGGAAAACACGCCCGACAGCGTTGTCTGGCGGCTGATGAACGAATGGATCGCCGATGCCTGCGGCGCAGACCTGGCGGCGGCGATCCTGCGCGTGCGCGGCGACGCGCTCTGCGCAAAGTAGGGAAGAGGGGGCGAGCGGGGTCCGCACCGGGGCTCCGCTCGCTTTGGGTGTTCTGCGCGAAAAATGCCGGAAACGGCGGAAAGGGGCGTTAAATATGGAGGAAGACAAGCGCGCAGGGAGCGGCCCGGTCAGCGTGGGCCTGCTCGCGCACGTGGACGCGGGCAAGACGACGCTTTCGGAGGCGCTGCTCTACCACGCGCACCGCATCCGGACGATGGGCCGGGTCGACCACCAGGACGCCTTCCTGGACGCGCACCCGCTGGAGCGCGCGCGGGGGATCACCATCTTCTCCGATCAGGCGGAGTTTACGCTCGGCGGCCGGGAGTTCTTTCTCGTGGACACCCCGGGGCACGTGGACTTTGCCGCGGAGATGGAGCGCGCGATCTCCGTCATGGACGCTGCGGTCCTGGTCCTCTCCTGTGCGGAGGGCGTTCAGGGCCACACGCGCACGGTTTGGAACCTGCTGCGGCGCGCGCACGTGCCGACCTTCCTCTTCCTCAACAAGACGGACCGCGCCGGCGCAGACCCCGAGCGCGTGCTGCGGGAGGCGCAGCGCCAGCTCTCGCCGGACATTCAGCCCGTCGAGGCGCTGGACGAGGCCGTCGCCGAGCGCGAGGACGATCTGCTGGAGGCGTACCTTGCGGGCGAGCTCTCCGGGGAGGCCGTGCAGTCGGCGGCCCGCCGCCAGATTCGGGAGGAGCGGCTCTTCCCCTGCTATCGCGGATCGGCGCTGCTGGACGAGGGCGTGCAGGCGCTGTTGGACGGCCTTGCGAGCCTCGCGCAGACGCGCTACGACCCCGAGGCGTCCTTTGGCGCGCGCGTGTTCCGCATCCGGCACGACGCCCAGGGGAACCGGCTGACGTTCCTCAAGCTCATGGGCGGGCGGCTCCGCGTGCGCGACGCGGTCGCAATCGGGGAGGAGACGTGCCGCATCGGCGAGATCCGCCTCTACAACGGCAGCCGGTTTTCCGCGCTGCGGGAGGCGCAGGCCGGGCAGCTCGTGGCGGTGACGGGGCTTGCGGACTGCCTGCCCGGCCAGGCCCTGGGCCAGTGCGAGCCGGCGCCGAGCCCCCTGAGCGCGCCGCTGCTCAGCGCGCGCGTGGAGTTTCCCCGGGAGGTGCCGGTCCAGGAGGTCCTTTCCGCGTTCCGCAAGCTCGAGGCGGAGGACCCCTCCCTGGGCGTGCAGTGGAACGAATCCCTGCAGGAGCTGCACATCCGCGTCATGGGCGTCATCCAGCTCGAGGTCCTGCAGGAGCTCGTCCGGGAGCGGTTCGGCTTCTCGGCCGCCTTCGGCCGGCCGGAGATCGTCTATCGGGAGACCATCGCCGCGCCGGTGCGCGGGGCGGGGCACTACGAGCCCCTGCGCCACTATGCGGAGGTGCACGTGCGCCTCGTGCCGCTGCCGCGCGGCAGCGGCATCGAATTCGCCAGCCGCTGCCATGTGGACGACCTGCCCCTGCAGTTCCAAAACCTCGTGCGCACGCACGTGTTTGAGAAGGAGCATCTGGGCGTGCTCACTGGCTCACCCATCGCGGACATCCGCGTCGAGCTGCTGGCCGGCCGCGCGCACCTCAAGCACACGGAGGGCGGGGACTTCCGCCAGGCGACCTACCGCGCCATTCGCCAGGGGTTGATGAAGGCCGAATCCATCCTGCTCGAGCCGTACTACGCCTTTGCGATCGACGCGCCGCAGGCCTGCATGGGCCGCGTGCTCAGCGACATCCAGCGCATGAGCGGGACCTTTGATCCGCCGGAGACGGACGGCGAGCGCGCGACCGTCCGCGGCCGCGTGCCGGTTTCGGAGATGATGGACTATGCGCCGGACCTGGCCGCCCTGACCAAGGGACAGGGGCACCTGACCCTGCGCTTTGACGGGTACGAGCCCTGCCACAACGCGCAGGAGGTCATCGCGCGGCGCGCCTACTGCGCGGAGGCGGACAAGGAGAACGACGCGGACTCCGTCTTCTGCCAAAAGGGCGCGGGGTTCGTCGTGCACTGGGACAAGGCGGACGACTGGATGCACTGCGCAGTGCCGGAAGACGCATAAGAGCCGGGAGAGCGGATTTTCCACTCTCCCGGCTTATTTTCGGGTCTGCAAGTCAGGGGATGATGTGCGCCTCGCCGTCCTCCCAGAGCTTGTCCGCGTTGAAGCCCGGGCAGACCAAAGGGCCGCTGTCGTTCTCGTGCGGATAGCGCACGACCGGTCCGTAGTAGAGCACCTTGTGCGGGGGCTTGTCGGGGAAGAGCTGCATGCGCCGCTCGCCGATGACCGCGTCCCCGCACAGGAGGGAGCGGAACGCCTCCACGAGCCCGCGCACGACCTCGATGTTGTGCGACTGGACGTCCAGATTGCCGCAGTACGTGCTGTGGCCGGTGAAGATGCGGTCGTAGGTCACGCCGTATCCCGCGAGCAGGCGGTTCAGATCGCGGATGAAGGTGCTCGCCGCAAACTGCGTGCCGCTGTTGTAGTTGCAGCAGTCGCCGGTGAAGGCGATGCGGCTGCCGTCGTCGATGAAGTACATGTGCCCGGCGGAGTGGCCCGGCAGCGCGTGCGCCGTGACGCGGCGGCCGCCCAGGTCGAACACGTCGCCCTCGTTAAGCGGCAGAACCTGCGTATCCAGGTTTCCGCGGTTGATCATGTCCTCCGTGACCTCCCAGACGGACCAATCGCCCACGTGGAGCCGATTGTTCCAGTGGAATTCGTTGAGGTCAAAGTCCGTGCGCGCGGCCCAGGGGAGCAGGGGCAGGTCCTTTTCGTTCATGTAGACGCGCTCAAATTGGTGCATCATGCCCGCGTGGTCGGGATGGCCGTGGGTGATGACCACGTCGTAGGGCTTGTCCGTCATGCGTTCCACCGTGGCGCGCAGGTCGTAATAGCCCATGCCGCAGTCGATGAGCAGCGCGCGCTCCGTGCCCACGAGCAAGTAGTGGTTGCAGAGGCCGAATTCGTTGAAGAGATAGGTGTCCTTGGCGATTTCGCTGATGAGCGGGTGCCGGATTCCCATGAAAAAAATCCCTCCTTTTGCAGATGCGGTTCGGATGGATTCAGTATAGCAGATTTTTGGGAATTGCGTAAGCGTTTACCCAACAAAAAATTTCCGCGCGGCGGCTTTCCGCGCGGAAATTTGCGAAGGGATTACTTCACGACGACCATGCAGCCGTTGGAAGCAGTGACCGTGAAGGGCAGGTCCTTGTTGTCGGCCGTGACCTCGATGGTGTCGTCGCGGCGGTCGGCAACGATGTGCTGCACGGCGTTGCCCTCGGCGTCGTAGACCGTGCACTCGGCCTGCTTGCCGTCCTCGAGCTCGTAGATGACGAATTCGACGTCACGGGCATAGTCGTAGACGAAGTCGCGCTCGAACTTGCCGTAGGCGATGATGCTGTTGGGCTTGGCCAGCAGCGGCAGGGAGAAGTAGTCGTGCTTCGTCTCGTAGAAGGCGCCGCCCTCGTAGACCTTGCCGGACTGGATGTCCGTCCACCGGCCCTTGGGCACATAGTAGAGCGCGGTGCCCTGCTCGTTGAAGATGGGCGCGACAAGGAGGTTGTCGCCCAGCATGTACTGGCAGTCGAGGTTCCAGGTCGCGGGCTCGTCCGCGTACTCCATGACCATGGCGCGCATCATGGGGATGCCGGTCTGGTGGGTCTTGACCGCGTTGGCGAAGAGATAGGGCATGAGCTTGCCCTTCAGGCACGTGAAGTGGCGGAGCACGTCGCAGCTCTCCTCGTCGAACAGCCACGGCACGCGGTAGGAGCTGTTGCCGTGCAGGCGGCTGTGGGTGGACATCAGGCCGAAGGCGACCCAGCGCTTGTACAGGTCCGGGGAGCTGGTGGCCTCAAAGCCGGAGATGTCGTGGGAGAAGAAGCCGAACCCGCTCAGGCACAGCGAGAGGCCGCCGCGCAGGGTTTCCGCCATGGATTCGTACTGGGAGAAGCAGTCGCCGCCCCAGTGCACGGGGTACTGCTGGCCGCCGGCCGTGGCGGAGCGGGCGAACAGGCAGGCCTTGCCCTCGCCGTAGTATTCCTTGAGCACGTCGAAGACCACGCCGTTGTAGATCTGCGTGTAGTAGTTGTGCATCTTGAGCGGATCGGAGCCGTCAAACCACTGCACGTCCGTCGGGATGCGCTCGCCGAAGTCGGTCTTGAACGCATCCACGCCCATGTCGCAGAGCGCGCGGAGCTTGTCCGCATACCACCGGCAGGCCGCGGGGTTGGTAAAGTCCACAATGGCCATGCCCGGCTGCCACATGTCGGTCTGGAAGATGTCGCCGTTCTTTCTCTTGAGCAGGTAGCCGTTTTCCATGCCCTCATCAAACAGCGCGGAGTGCTGGCCGATGTAGGGGTTGATCCAAACGCAGATCTGCAGCCCGCGCGCCTTCAGGCGCTGGATGAAGCCCTTGGGGTCCGGGAACATGCGCTTGTCAAAGGTGAAGTCGCACCAGCGGAACTCCTGCATCCAGAAGCAGTCGAAGTGGAAGACCTGCAGGGGGATGCTGCGCTCGGCCATGCCGTCCACGAAGGAGGAGACGGTCTTCTCGTCGTAGTTCGTGGTGAAAGAGGTGGTCAGCCACAGGCCGAAGGAGTAGGCCGGGGGCAGGGCGGGCTTTCCGGTCAGGGACGTGTAGTTCGAGATGACGTCCGCGATGTTCTCGCCGCCGATGACGAAATACTGCATCCTCTCGCCCGGAACGACGAAGGAGACCTTGGAGACCGTCTCGGTCGCGACCTCAAAATCCACCTTTTCGGAGTGGTTGACGAACACGCCGTACCCGCGGTTGGAGACGTAGAAGGGGATGGACTTATAGGCGTATTCGGAGCAGGTGCCGCCGTCGCCGTTCCACATCTCGACGCGCTGGCCGTTCTTGACAAAGGGGGTGAACTTCTCGCCGAAGCCGTAGATGTCCTCGCCCACGGAGAGGTTGAGCATCTCGCGGACATAGGCCGGGCGCTCGTCCTGGTCGTCGGCGAAGAAGCGATTGAAGTTGCGCTGCGCCTCCATGCGTGCGCTGGTGAGGTAGGGCGCCTCCGCGATGTAGGAGGTCGTGCGCCAGCCCTGCTTGGTCAGCAGCTTTTCGCCGTAGTAGTATTCCACGCGCCAGGCCTTGCCCTTGTAGACGCGCACCCGCGTCTTGCCGGAGACGAGTTCGGCATATTCGTCGGTCTCCACCGTGACCGGGCGGAAGCCGTCCTCGGCGCAGAGCTTGTATTCCGGGGCGCGCTTGCGCTGGCCCTTAAAGTGCTCGATGGTCACCTGGATCGTGTTTTCGCGGATGGAGGCAAAGGTGATGTCCAGCACCGGCCCCTCCAGGGTCTGACCGCGGTTTTCGATCACCGCCTTGGTCGCAACGACCGAGATCTTTCCATCCTGCACGTACAGCTCATAGGGCTCCACGGCGTAGTGGATGTCGTATCCCGGCTTGTTCAGCCAAAATCCGTCGGAAAATTTCAAGTCGATTCCCTCCTTGCTCTGCGGCGGCGCGCCGCCTGTCCCCCTTATTGTACGGGATATGGAAGGCAATGTCAACGCGGAAAAGCCTTGACAACGCCCCGCCCGTGCGGTATAGTGTCTGTAGTTGCACGATACCCCTGGGGGGTATTATACGGGAAAGGGAGTGCAAAAATGGGAAGCTACGCGAGGAAAGGGGGAGGCCTGTGCGCGCCGATAAGCAGAAGGTAGGGCGGCTCCTCAAGATCGCCCGCGGGCAGATCGACGGCATCCTCAAGATGATCGAGGACGACGCCTACTGCATGGACATCTCCAACCAGCTCATGGCCACCGCGTCCATCCTGCGCAAGGCCAACCGCGAGGTCGTCCGCGCGCACATGGCCGGCTGCCTGATCGAGGCCGCGGAGAGCGGGAACGCAGACGAAAAGCTCGACGAGCTGATGGCGATCATCGAGAAGATGGAGAGGGGATAAAAAAGACCATGGTCTGCAAACTGCAGACCATGGTCTTTTTGGCGAAAACCGGGATCAGTTCTTGCCCTGCATGTACGCGTCCATGGCGGCGGCGGCGTTCTTGCCCGCGCCCATGGCCAGGATCACGGTGGCGGCGCCGGTGACCGCATCGCCGCCGGCGAACACGCCCTCGCGGGAGGTGGCGCCGGTCATTTCGTCCGCGATGATGCCGCCCCACTTCTGGGTGTCCAGGCCCGGGGTGGTGGAGCGGAGCAGGGGATTGGGCGAGGTGCCGATGGCCATGATGACGCAGTCCACCGCCAGCTCGAACTCGCTGCCCTCCTGGGGCACGGGGCGGCGGCGGCCGGACTCGTCCGGCTCGCCCAGGGTCATCTTCACGCAGCGGATGGCGGTGACGTTCTTGTGCTCGTCCCCGAGGATTTCCACGGGGTTGTTGAGCAGCAGGAACTCCACGCCCTCCTCCTGGGCGTGCTCCACTTCCTCGCGGCGGGCGGGCAGCTCCTCCATGGAGCGGCGGTAGACGATGTAGACCTTCTCCGCGCCCAGGCGCAGCGCGCAGCGGGCGGCGTCCATGGCGACGTTGCCGCCGCCCACGACCGCGACGCGGCGCACGTCCTTGACGGGCGTGGGGTTGTCCTTGCGGAAGGCCTTCATGAGGTTGACGCGGGTGAGGAACTCGTTTGCGGAGTAGACGCCCTTGAGGTTTTCGCCGGGGATGTTCATGAAGCGGGGCAGACCCGCGCCGGAGCCGATGAACACGCTCTCAAAGCCCATGTCGAACAGCTCGTCCACGGACAGGACCTTCCCGATGACCATGTTCGTCTCGACCTTGACGCCCAGGTCCCGCAGGGTGTCGATTTCCTTCTCCACGATGGCCTTGGGCAGGCGGAACTCCGGGATGCCGTAGACCAGCACGCCGCCGGCCGTGTGCAGCGCCTCGAAGATGGTCACGTCGTACCCCTTGCGCGCAAGATCTCCCGCGCAGGTGAGGCCCGCCGGGCCCGCGCCGATGACGGCCGCCTTGTGGCCGTTGGGGGTGGGGCGCGCCGGCTTTTCCTGGGCGTTGTGCATGTGCCAGTCCGCGACGAAGCGCTCCAGGCGGCCGATGGCGACCGGCTCGCCCTTGATGCCGCGCACGCACTTGCTCTCGCACTGGGTCTCCTGCGGGCAGACGCGGCCGCAGACCGCGGGCAGGGACGTGGAGCGGGAGAGGATTTCATAGGCCGCGGCAAAATCCCCCTCCTTGACCTTGCCGATGAAGGCGGGGATGTCGATGGCGACCGGGCAGCCGGCGACGCAGGGCTTGTTCTTGCAGTTCAGGCACCGGGCGGCCTCGTCCATGGCCTGCTCCGGGGTGTAGCCCAGGGCGACCTCGTCAAAGTTGTGCGCGCGCACGGCGGGTTCCTGCGCGGGCATGGGATTCTTCTTCAGGCTCATATTCGGCATGGCGGTCACACCCCCTTGAACAGATTGCAGGTTTCTTCGTACTGGTGGCGCTCAAAGTCTTTGTACATGTTCGAGCGCTCGATGGCCTCGTCAAAGTCCACCTCGTGGCCGTCAAAGTCCGGGCCGTCCACGCAGGCAAACTTCACCTTGCCGCCGACCGTCAGGCGGCAGCCGCCGCACATGCCCGTGCCGTCGATCATGATGGGGTTCATGGAGACCACGGTCTTGATGCCGTATTCCTTCGTGAGCTTACAGACGAACTTCATCATGACCAGCGGGCCGATGGCGATGACCTCGTCGTAGGTTTCGCCGGCCTTGAGCAGCGCCTCCAGGGCGTTGGTGACCAGGCCCTTTTCGCCGTAGCTGCCGTCGTCCGTCATGACCTTGAAGAGGTCCGAGCAGGCGCGGAACTCGTCCTCCAGGATCACGAGGTCCTTGCTGCGGAAGCCGACGATGGTGTGCACCGTCGCGCCCAGGGCGTGGAGCTTCTTGGCGATGGGGTAGGCGATGGCCGAGCCCACGCCGCCGCCGATGACGGCGACCTTCTTCAGCCCTTCGACGTGGCTGGCCACGCCCAAGGGACCGACGAAGTCGTGCAGGCTGTCGCCGACCTGCAGCTGGTTGAGCTTATAGGTCGTGGCGCCCACGATCTGGAAGATGATGGTCACGCTCCCGGCCTCGGGGTCGGTGTCGGCTACCGTCAGGGGAATGCGCTCGCCGGCCTCGTCCACGCGCAGGATGACGAACTGCCCCGGCTCCGCCTTGCGCGCGATGAGGGGCGCCGCAATGTCCATCCGCGTGACGGTGGGGTTGAGCGCTTCTTTCTTCAAAATGGTGTACATGGAACATCCTTCCCTTCTGTTGCGGTTGCAGGGGATGCTAAGCGTTGCCGCTTTCTTTCACGGATCAGGGAGTTTCTGGCAGAAATGGACGAAGCGTTTTTCCGGCAATCCCGTACTATGATAACACAGCGGGCGCAAAAAGAAAAGGAATTTTCAAAAACCTTTTCAAATGGCGAAACCGCTGCGCTCCTCCCTTGGGAAAAAGGGGAACGCAGCGGTTTTTTGCGGGACGCGCTCAGCGGTGGCGGTTTTCCAGTTCTGCGTAAATGTCGTCCCAGCTCATGCCCTGGTCGGCCAGCAGAACCGTCAGGTGATACATCAGGTCCGCAACCTCGAAGCGGACCTCCTCGACGCTGCGGTTCTTGGCGGCGATGAGCACCTCCGCCGCCTCCTCGACGACCTTCTTGCCGATCTTGTCCACACCCTTTTCCAGGAGCTTGTTGGTGTAGGACCCCTCCTTGGGATTCGCCTTGCGGTCGAGCACCTGGTCGTAGACGGCCTGGACGATCGCCGCGCCCATGGTCGAGCTGCGGCCGCCGGACAGGGTGAGCAGCGGGTTGAAGAAGCAGGAATAGTGCCCGGTGTGGCAGGCCGCGCCGACCTGGTCGACCTTGAGCAGGATGGCGTCGCCGTCGCAGTCGTAGCGCACCTCGCGCACATGCTGGTAGTGGCCGGAGGTCGCGCCCTTGACCCAGAGCTCCTGGCGGCTGCGGCTGAAATAGGTGGCCAGGCGCGTGCGCAGCGTCTGCTCCAGGGACTCGCGGTTCATGTAGGCGAGCATGAGCACGGTTCCGCTGGCGGCGTCCTGCGCGATGGCGGGGACGAGGCCCTTTTCGTCAAAGCGCACGGCGCCAAGGTCGATCTCCCCGGGGCGCAGGACCGGGATGCCCTCGCCCTCGAGGTACTGCTTCACCTGCGCGATGGAGAACTTGCCGCTGTGGAACACGCTGGCCGCCAGCACCCCGCGCGCGCCGGCCTTTTTCACCGCGTCGGCGAAGTGGACGAGCTCGCCCGCGCCGCCCGAGGCGATGACCGGGAGGGGAGAGGCCTCGGCCGCGATGCGCGTCGCCTCGAGGTCGTACCCGGTCTTTGCGCCGTCCTGCATGGTGGTCAGCAGGATCTCGCCCGCGCCCCAGTCCGCGAGCTGGCGAATCCACGGCGCGAGCAGCTTGCCCGAGGGCTTTTGGCCCGCGCCCATGACCTCGTACTCGCCCGCCGCATTGCGGAACACGTCCACAAGCGCGGTGACGGCGCCGGGGCCGTACTTATAGCTCGCGCGGCGGATGACCTCGTCGTTCGTCAGCGCGGCCGAGCCGATGCCGACCTTGCGCGCGCCCGCCTCCATCACCGCGTCGACGTCGTCCAGGTTCTTGATGCCGCCGCCGATGCACAGCGGCACCGTGCAGAGCGCCGCCGCCCTGCGGATCATCTCCAGGTTCGTGCGGCGGCCCTCCTCGCTGGCCTTGATGTCCAGCATCCAGATCTCGTCCGCGCCCTCCTCGCAGTAGCGGGCGATGCACTCCGCGGGATCGCCCGCGTCCACCATGTTCTGGAAGTGGACGCCCTTGACGATGCGCCCGTTCATCATGTCCAGGCAGGGAATGACTTTTACCGGTTCCATGCGCTTATTCCGCCTCCAATCTCAGAGCCTGCGCCAGGGTGAAGTTGCCGTTGTACAGGGCCTTGCCCACGATCGCGCCGGCGCACCCGGCGTCCCGAAGGTCGTAGAGGTCCTGGATCTTGCCCACGCCGCCCGAGCCGATGACGCGCAGGCCCGTGCGGCGCACGAGCTCCGCGGTGGCCTCGACGTTGGGCCCGGTCTGCATGCCGTCGCGCCGGATGTCCGTGTAGATCACGTCCAGGACGCCGGCGTCCTTCATGCGCAGCGCCAGGTCCACGGGGTCCACGTCCGAAGCCTCCACCCAGCCGCGCACGGCCACGCGGCCGTCCTTGGCGTCGATGCCGCAGGCGATGCGCCCGGGATAGCGCGCGCAGGCGCGGCGCACGAGGTCCGGGTCCGTGAGCGCGACCGTGCCCAGGATCACGCGGGCGACGCCCAGGGTGAGCCGCGCCTCGATGTCCTCCATGGTGCGGATGCCGCCGCCCAATTCCACCGGCAGGCCCGTCTCCCGGACGATTTCCGCCACGAGGGGGAGGTTGCGCCCCTTCCCCTCGAAGGCGCCGTCCAGATCCACGACGTGCAAATAGGTCGCACCCTGGGTTTTCCAGTCCATGGCGGCCTCGGCCGGCGTGCCGTAGTCGGTCACGTCCGCGGCAAGGCCCTGGCGCAGGCGCACCGCGCGCCCGTCCTTGATGTCGATTGCGGGATAGATCTGCATGTCGCTTCCTCCTTACAGGACGCCCTTTGTCGAGGGCACGCCCTTGACGCGGGGATCGAGCGCCGCGGCGTCGCGCAGGGCGCGGGCAAAGGCCTTGTACAGCGCCTCGATCATGTGGTGGGTGTTGCGGCCCTCGGCCTTGAGGTGCAGCGTGATGCCGGAGGAAACGCTCACCGCGCGGAAGAACTCCTCCGTGAGCTCCGAGGCGTAGCCGCCGCACATCTCCGCCGGGAACGCCGCGTCAAAGGCGAGGTACGGCCGGCCGCTGATGTCCAGCGCGCAGAAGGCGAGGCTCTCGTCCATGGGCAGAAAGCAGGAGCCCACGCGGCGGATGCCCTTCTTGTCGCCCAGCGCCTGGGCGAGCGCCGCGCCGAACACGATGCCCGTGTCCTCCACGGTGTGGTGGCCGTCGACCGCAAGGTCGCCCTGCACGCGCACCGTGAGGTCCATCAGGCCGTGCTTGGCCACGGCCGAGAGCATGTGGTCGAAGAAGCCGATGCCCGTATCGATCTGGGAAACGCCCTCGCCGTCCAGGTCGAGGGAGACGAAGATGTCCGTTTCGCCCGTCTTGCGGGCGAGGCTGCCGGTTCGGTTCATGGCTCAGCCCTCCTTTTCGCCGTCCAGGAAGCGGATCTCCGCCGAGCGCGCGTGCGCCTCGAGCTTTTCGGCCCGGGCAAAGCGCGCGATGTCCTCGTAGGACGATGCGAGCTTCTCGCGCGAGTAGTAGACGATGGAGGTGCGCTTGAGGAAGTCCTGCACGGTCAGCGGGGAGAAGAAGCGCGCCGTCCCGGAGGTGGGCAGCACGTGGTTCGGCCCGGCGAAGTAATCGCCCAGGGGCTCGGGCGAGAAGTGCCCGAGGAAGCACGCGCCCGCGTTGCGCACCTTGCCCAGGTGCGAGAAGGCGTCCGCGATGCACAGCTCCAGGTGCTCCGGCGCGACCAGGTTCGCAAGGTCAAAGGCGGTATCCAGGTCCTCGGCAAGGAGGATTGCGCCGTTGTTCTCCAGCGCGGCGCGGGCGATCTCCGCGCGGGGGAGCGCCGCGAGCTGCGCCGGCAGCTCCGCCTGCACGGCCGCGGCCAGGGCCTCGCTCGTGGTGATGAGGATGGGCGCGGCGACCTTGTCGTGCTCGGCCTGGGAGAGGAGGTCCGCCGCCACGTAGCGCGGGTTCGCCGTCTCGTCCGCGACGATCAGCACCTCCGAGGGCCCGGCGACCATGTCGATGCCCACGAATCCGTAGACCGCGCGCTTGGCGTTGGCGACGTAGAGGTTGCCCGGGCCGACGATCTTGTCCACGGGCCGGATGGTCTTGGTGCCAAACGCCAGGGCCGCGATGGCCTGCGCGCCGCCGACCTTGTAGATCTCCTGGATGCCGCAGAGGTCCGCGGCGACGAGCATGGCGGGATTGATGGAGCCGTCCGGCCCCGGCGGCGTGCACATGGCGATGGAGGAAACGCCCGCGACCTTGGCCGGCAGCGCGTTCATCAGCACGGAGGAGGACAGGGGCGCCGTGCCCCCGGGCACGTAGACGCCCGCGCGCGCGAGCGGCCGCACGAGCTGGCCCAGCGCCGAGCCCTCCTGAAAGTCGACCCAGGTCTTTTCCAGCTGCTTTTCGTGGAAGGCGACGATGTTGTCGCGGCTGCGGCGCAGCGTCTCGACCAGCGCCGGCTCCACGGCTCGGTAGGCCGCCTCGATCTCCTCGCGCGTCACGGCAAGGCCGGCCTTGCGCAGGTCCGCATGGTCAAACCTTTCCTCGTATTCGTACAGCGCCTCGTCGCCCCGCGCGCGCACGGCCGCCAGGATCTCCTCCACGGCCGCCGAGACGTCCTTCTGCGTGAGCTGCGAGCGGCTGCGGAGCTTCTCCGGCAGCCCCTCGCCCTTTTTGAGCGGATAAATGGGAATCATAGTCCCTGCTCCTTTCTGCGTTCCACTTCCCTGCGCATGCCGTCGATGAAGGGGCGGATGGCCTTTTCCTTGGTCTTGAGGCTGACCCGGTTGACCACCAGCCGCGCCGAGCACGTGCAGATTTCCTCGATGACGGACAGGCCGTTGGCGCGCAGCGTCGCGCCGCTCTCCACGATGTCCAGAATCACGTCCGAAAGCCCGATGACCGGCCCCAGCTCCACGGAGCCGTTGAGCTTGATGATCTCGATGGAGCTGCCCCGCGTGGCGAAGACCTGGCCGGCGATGCCGGTGTACTTCGTCGCGACGCGGATGTGCGCCTTTTTGAGGGGCTCCTGCTCCGCGTAGCCGCACACGCAGATGCGGCACTTGCCAAAGCCCAGGTCCAGCATCTCGTAGAGGGGGCGGTTTTCCTCCATCAGGGTGTCCTTGCCCACGATGCCGACGTCCGCCACGCCGTGGTCGACATAGGTCGGCACGTCGCTGGGCTTGACCATGATGTAGCGGAAGCGGCCGTCTCCGCTCTCGAAGACGAGCTTGCGGCTCTTCTCCTTCAGGGGGCTGACGTCGATGCCCAGGGCCTCCATCAGCTCCATGGTCTGCTCCGCCAGGCGGCCCTTTGCCATGGCGATGGTGATCTGCGTCACTGCGCATCCTCCTCTCGAATGACCTGGCGCGCCCGCCGCGCTGCAGCCAGGGCGGCGATTTCCGCCTCCTGCGCCGCGTAGCAGAGCTCTACGGTCTTGCCCTGCGCGCGGAGCGCTTCCGCATGGCGCCAAGCCTTGGCAAGCGGCGCCCCGCCCACGACCAGCAGCGCGTCCAGCGCCGGGGCCTTTGCAGCCGCGTCGGCCTGGCGGGCCGCGTCGGCCTGACGGTCCAGCGCCTCCAGGACGTGCTCCAGCCCCATGGCGAAGCCCACCGCGCCCAGCGGCCGGCCGAAGTCGCGCAGCAGCCCGTCGTAGCGCCCGCCCGAGAGCAGCGGCTGGCCAAAGGAGGCGGAGATCCCGCGGAAGATCATGCCCGTGTAGTAGCCGATGGCGTGCACCATGCCCAGGTCGATCGTCACGAAGTCCTCGAATCCGCAGGCGCACAGCGCGTCGTAGATCGCGCGCAGGTTCTCCAGCGCGGCGCGGCACTTGGGGCTTGCGCTCAGCTTTTCCGCCCGCGCAAAGACTTCCCGCCCGCCAAAGAGCATGGGCAATTCGCGGATTCTGGCGATCGCCGCCTCGGCCGCGCCGTTGCCGCGCAGCAGGAGCTCGATGGCGAGCATGTTCTTCTCCTCGACATAGGTGCGCACGAGCTCCGTCGTCTCCTCGTCCAGCCCGGCCTCTTCCATCAGGCCCTTGAAGAAGTCGACCTGGCCGATCTCGACCATGTAGTCCGCAAGGCCGGAGGCGCGCATGGACTCCAGCGCCAGCATCACGACCTCCGCGTCCGCCTGCGCGCCGTCGCAGCCCATCAGCTCCACGCCCGCCTGCGTGAACTCCGCCCGCTGGCGCGCGCCCTTGGGCGAGGGATTCGCATAGGCGGTGCCCAGGTAGCACAGACGCAGGGGAAGCGCCTCGCCCCGCAGCTTGCTGGCCGCAAGGCGCGCGATGGGCGTGGTGAATTCCGGCCGCAGAACGAGGATGCGGCCGTGGTTGTCAAAGGTCTTGAGCATCTCCTCCTGCGCGCGCGCGCCGACGCCCGAGGAATAGGTGTCGTAGAATTCCAGCCCCGCGGGGCAGACCTCGCGATAGCCGCAGGAGAGAAAGCGCGACCGCACGGCCTGCTCCAGCGCCCGCTTGCGCACGCACTCGTCCACGAGCAGGTCGGTCACGTTGTTGGGAATCTGCGTGTTGTTGATCGTCATCGTGTTCACCGCTTTTCTAGTTTATCGTGGTAAAGTGATGAAGTACCTCTTTATTATACCAAGGGATTTCCCGTTGTCAAGCCCATTTTGGGCCCTCGTGCATAAGATTGCAGGATTTGATGCAAGTTCATCCATTTTCGAATTATGCGTGACAAAACGGCCGCGCCGTGGTATACTATGGATGCAGGGAGATGCGGCAAAACCGCCGGTTTTCCCGCACAGACGGCCCTGCCATCCCGTTGGACTTTTGGAGGAGGCGGATCGCCATGTTCGTTCGCAATGTGGAAGCACAGTGGGGAGAAGCGCCCAGGCTCACGGTTCTGGACAAGCTCGTCTTTCCCTTTGCCCTGCCCGAGGAGGATCGGGACCTTCAGCTTGCACAGCTTCTGGGCGACGACTGCCCGGGAGGCGAGCAGGGGGAGGAAAACTTCTACCGCAGCGAGGACTTCCTGGTCAAGTGAGACCGCACAGCAAAACGATGGGGACGGATCCAACCGCCCCCTTTTTTGTTTGTTATTTTCCGTTTTTCAGCGCCCAAAGATCGCGCACCAGGAAGGCGACCGTTCCGCACACGGCCGCCGCGGCCAACACGAGAAGGATGTCAAAGAAAAGCGCACACTTTCGTCCCATCGTTCCCCTCCGGAATTTATTTCTTTGCCGGGCCTTCCTCTGCGGGCGCGTGCGGAGCCCTTTCGCGCTTGCGGCCCTTTTTGCGGCCGCGAATCTTTTCCAGGAGCAGGTCCTCCATCCGGCTGCCGTACTTGATCGAGAAGACCATCGCCGCGACGGCGGCCACCACGAGGATCGCCCAGCCCCACAAGGGGATGGAGAGGCTGCCGGAGCCGACCAGGGCCGAGACGATCGTGCCCCACGGCCGCGTCAAAAGGACCATGACCGCAAACCAGGACCAGCTGTACCCCGTAAGACCCGCGAGCAGGCAGAGCACATCGTCCGGAAAGAAGGGGAAGAGGAAGAGCAGGGCGAGCGTCAGCCGCTGCTTCCCGGCAAGGACGTTGAGGTACTTGTCGACGATGGCCGGGGAGGCCAGCTTGTAGACGATGGGCTTGCCGCAGTACCGGCCGATGCCAAAGGCGACGAGGGAGCCGAGAAAGATGGCGATTGTGCTGTAGAAGAACGAGGGCCAGAAGTCGAACAGCGCGCCGCCGGCCAGCGTCGTGACGTTGCCGGGGATGGGCGCAAAGATGACCTGCGCGATCTGCAGGAGGATGAAGATCGCCGGGGCCCAGGCGCCAAAGCCGCGCACATACGCCTGCAGCGCCTCAACTGAGGTGAAGATCTCCAGATAGCCGTTGGCCTTGAGCCAGAAATAGAGCGCGGCAAGCGCTGCAATCGCCAAAATCAGAACGCCGGCGAGGAGAATCCCCCTCTTGCGGTTCTTGCGCTGCTCGGACATGCTGCCCAATCCTTCCTTTCTTGGAAATGCAAGTGCTTTCAGCGTTCCCGGTGCGAGGGACGATAATACGACGGCCGATCCTGGCGCAAGGGGCGCTGGGGCTGGCCGGGCGCGCCATAGCGCGGGCGAGGCGCCTGCTGCATGGGCCGCTGCGAGCGGGGGAGGGGGTTGGTCTGCAGGTGCTGGTACTCCAGCTGGGCGCGGCGGCGCTTGACCTCCTCCGTGCGGCGCGCGCGCTCCATCTCCCGCTTGACGCGGCGCGCGCGGCGGATCTCCGCGATCAGCCAGACGACCAGGATGAAGAACAGCACCACCGGGATGATCACGAGCAGATAGAGCGGGGACCAGCCCTGGATTGCGACGTCGGTGGTGACGACGGAGACGCCGCCGTCCGAAACGGAGTTGCTGATGGGCGTTGTGGAGGGAATCTCGGCAATGGGCGCCGCAACCGTGTTCGCGGCTACCAGGTCCAGAACGATTTCGTCCATTCCCTCGTATTGAAAGTGGAGCTGGCCGACGACCTCGCCCTCCTGGATCGGCGCGGTGAGCGTCTCATTCGCATAGGTCACGGTCGCGTACTGGGAGAAGTTCGCGGCGATGTCGCTCGCCTCCGCGCTGGTGCAGAGGAAGTTCTGGATCTGCGGATCGTCCGGGTTGGCGAGATTGAGCGTCAGCGTCGCGTTGTCCGGGTCCTGCGCGCCGGAAACCTCCGCCGTAAAGGGGTGGGAGGAATAGATCTCCGAGAAGGGCAGCGCGGAATAGGCGGCAAAGACGTAATCCGCCAGGTGCCTGGTGTCGATCCACTTGCCCTCGGTCGTCGATCCGAAGACGACCGTGGCCACCTGCAGGCCGTCCTTTTCGCTCAGGGAGACGAACGCGCTCTGCGCAGCGTTGGTAAAGCCGGTCTTTCCGCCGATCATGTACTCGTAGGAGAATTCATCCTCCGTGCCGGGCAGCATGCGGTTGCCGTTGTCGAAGGAATAGTTGCGGACCGTGCCGTCGGGCTTTGTGGCATGGATGGTATACTCCGGCGTTTGGATGATCTCCAGGAAGGTTTCGTTCTGAATGGCCTCCAGGAAGACCTTGTAGTAGTCCTCCGCCGTGGTGTAGTGGTTGGGGTCCGGCAGGCCGTGCGGCGTGGTGAAGTGGGTGTTTGTGCAGCCCAGTTCCTCGGCCCGGGCGTTCATCATGTCCGCAAAGGCGTCCACGGACCCGGCGACCGCCTCGGCCAGGGCCACGCCCGCGTCGTTGCCGCTCTTGAGCAGCAGGCCGTACATGAGGTCGCGCACCGTGATGCTCTCGCCCTCCTGCAGATAGATGGAGCTCTCGCCGACCATGACGTTTTTGGAAACGGTCACGACCTGGTCCAGGTCCAGATTCTCCAGGGCGAGGATGGCGGTCATGACCTTTGTGGTGGAAGCGGGATAGATTTTGCGGTCCGCTTCCTTGCTGAAGAGCACGCGGCCGCTGCCGACGTCCACGGCCACGGCGCTCGTGGCGTAGAGCATGTCGGCATCCAGGCGCTCCGGATGATCGGCGTCGTAATCCGCCGGGTACTTGTTGGGATCTGCGCTATAATCTTCGGCGAAGCAGACCTGCGGCAGGAGCACGAGCAGGAGCGTCAGCGCCAGAATCCATCGGATTTTCAGCCATCTTTGCGACAAAAAAAACCATCCCTCTCAACAAGGCATTTTTTATGAGTATAGCACCAAAGCGCGTTCCTGTACAGCGCAAGTTTGTTTAAGAGTTGTTTCAACCCGGCATTTTCCCGCAGAAACGCGCGGAAAACGCGGAGAATGCGAGGGGGAAAGGTAAGTTTTGTTTGCAATCTGCCCATAAGCGATGTTACAATAAGCAAAAGAGCGCCCGAGCACGGCGCGAGAACGAGGGGCGCGCGGGCATGCGCGTGGAAGGGAGTTTTGACGTGGCGAAGCGATTGCTGTTGGTGGACGACGAGCCGGCCATCATCAAAGGATTAAAATTCTCATTGGAGCAGGACGGATACGAGATCCTGACGGCCTCCGACGGCGGGGAGGCGCTGGAGCAATTCAAAAAGGGCGGCGTGGACCTGATCCTGCTGGACGTCATGCTGCCGGTCATGGACGGCATCGAGGTCTGCCAGCGCATCCGCGAAAAGAGCAACGTGCCCATCATCATGCTCACGGCCAAGGGCGAGGATATGGACAAGATCCTCGGCCTGGAGTATGGGGCGGACGACTACATGACCAAGCCCTTCAACATCCTGGAGGTCAAGGCGCGCATCAAGACGATCCTGCGCCGCATGGGCGCCCCGCGCGAGCGCGAGGAGAGCAACACCATCACCGTGCACGACCTGAGCGTCAACCAGGACCTGCGCTCGGTCACCCTCAAGGGCAAGGAGGTCAACCTGACCGCCAAGGAGTTCGACATGCTGCGCCTGTTCATCACCAACCGCGGCAAGGTCTACAACCGCGAGCAGCTGCTGGAGGCGCTGTGGAGCAACGAGTACGCCGGCGACCTGCGCACGGTGGACGTGCACATCCGCCGCCTGCGCGAGAAGATCGAGCCGACGCCGTCCAAGCCGGAATACATCTTGACCAAGTGGGGAGTTGGGTACTATTTCACCGATAAGTAAGCCGCGCTTCAGCATCCGCTGGAAGCTGCTGCTCGTCTACATGGGGCTGATCGGCATCACCTTTGGGCTGGTGGTCTGGGCGGTGATGAACGTCACGGGCACGTATCTGGTCAACCAGCGCGTGAGCGAGGAGCTCTCGGTTGTGGACGCCCTGGCGCTGGAGGTCACCGCCGACGTGCGCGAGGCCAACGCCGACGCCCTGTACGAGACGCTGGTCGAGCGCGGAAGGGAGAACGACGCGCGCCTGCTGGTGACGGACGAGACGGGCACCGTCTGGGTGGACAGCCTCTCGGAGCTCAACGGCGTGCGGCTGGGTCACGGGGAGATCACGGACATCACCAGCCAGCAGATGGACCGCTCCTATGGATTCCACCGCGTGCAGAGCGAGGCGTTCACGCTCTCCAACGGGGAGTGGATCGGGTACTACACCTGCGCCGTGACGGACAACGGCCGCCTGATCGGGACGGTGATGATGGTCTCCTCCCTGCAGGACCTGACGCGGAGCCTGGACGAGATCCAGAACAACATCATCCTCTTCTTCGTCGCGGTGCTGGTCATTGTGCTGGCGGTGGGGCTGTACTTCGGCTCCGTCATCACCCGGCCCATCAACGACCTCAACACCGTCATGCAGCAGACCGCGCGCACGGGCTTTACCGTCCGCGCAAATCCCCGCGGCAACGACGAGATCGCGCAGCTCGGCCGCACCTTCAACATGATGAGCGAAAAGCTGCAGAACATGGACCAGATGCGCAGCGACTTCATCTCCAACGCCTCCCACGAGCTCAAGACGCCGCTTTCGGCCATGAAGATCCTCATCGAGTCCATCCTCCACCAGGAGACGCCCGACCCGGCCATGACGCGCGAGTTCCTGGGGGACATCAACCAGGAGATCGACCGCCTGAGCGCAATCGTCGGGGACCTTCTGACCATCGTGCGCTTTGACAGCCGCAGCGAGAAGCTCCAGATGGAGCCCATCGCCCTGGACGAGCTGCTCTTTGACACGCTCAGCCGCCTGAGCCCCGTGGCCAACCGCGCGGGCATCGCGCTGGAGCCCTCCTGCGACGAGTTCTGCTTCGTCAACGGCGACCCCATCAAGCTCCAGCAGGTCATCTACAACCTGTGCGACAACGCCGTCAAGTACACGCCGCGCGGGGGCACCGTCTGGGTTCGCCTCTACACGGAGGCCGGGCGCGCGGTCATCGAGGTCAAGGACAACGGCATCGGCATCCCCAAGGAGAGCATTCCCCACATCTTCGAGCGCTTCTACCGCGTGGACAAGGCGCGCTCGCGCTCGACGGGCGGCACGGGCCTGGGCCTTTCCATCGTGCAGTCCATGGTGCACCTGCACGGCGGGGACATCGAGGTCGAGTCCGAGGAAGGGGTCGGCACCACCTTCCGCGTGTACCTGCCGCTCGTCAAGGACCCGTATGCCGACTTTGTGGATGAAGAAGAGGAGGAGGCGCAGCCCGCCGATGGAGGAAAAGATGAAGAAGACTCGTAAGGGACGCACGCGCCTGCTCTGCGCCCTGCTTTGTGCCGCCCTGCTGCTGTTCAGCGGGTGCACCCGCTCCTATTACGGCGGAATCGCCGAGCGCGAGGACGGCGACGCCGCCGCCTATACGGAGGACATTCTGCCCGAAAGCCAGGACAACGCCTATGGCAGCAAGGTCACCGCGACCCTCTATTACCGCTACATGGCCGAGGACCTGCTCGCGGCCGTGGAGCAGGAGTTTACCGTCACCGCGGAAAAGACGCTCGAGGAGATGGCCATCCAGGCCCTGATCGACGGGCCGAAGGACACGCAGTACGAGTACAACGCGCTCATCAGCTCGGAGACGGAGATCGTCAGCGTCAAGGAGCAGAGCGGATACCTCTCCGTCACCCTCTCCAGCGAGTTCCTGGACGAGATGGTCCAGGACATCGACGGCGAGGCGACGCGCAGGCGCCTTGCGGTGCAGGCCATCGTCAACACCGTCACGGGCATCGGGAACTACAGCCGCGTGCTGATCCTCGTGGACGAGACGGGCTCCGGCAACGGCGAGCGCCTGACGTACGCCGAGGCGGGCTGGGAGGAATACGGCGACCGGACGATCGAGCCCATGGCGCGCGACACCTCCGTGATCCTCACCCCGGAAAACGCGCTGGAAATCGTGCTGCGCTCCCTCGTGGAGAAGGACTACGACCACATGGAATACTTCCTCGCGGACCGGGACTACGACGGGACCGCCTGCCCCACGCGCGCGGAGCTCACGGACATCCTGTCGGCAAAGGCCTCCATCGTGAGCTACAGCCTGGAAGGGCCTGCGACCGTTTCTCCGGACGGGCAGCGCGCCGTGGCGCTGGTGGACATCGCCTACGTCGGCTCGAACGGGCAGATGACGGAGCTGACGGGCCTGCCCATCCGCTTCATCCGCGAGGACGTGTGGAAGGTGAGCTTCCAGTCCCTGGACACGATGTTCCCGGGATACTGATATATTAAGGAAGAATCTGCCTGGGGAACGGGCAAGGAGGATGCGATGAAGAGAAGGTTCGCGGCCCTGGCGCTCTGCGCCGTGCTGTGCGCGCTGTCGTTCGCTCCGGCATCGGCCGCGGTCGCGCCGGTGAACGTGCGCGACGACAGCATCGTGCGGAGCCGCAGCACCGTGGTCTACTGCCTGAGCGAGGACCGCTATCGCCTCGTGCCGGAGGTGCGCAGCGTCACGCTGCTGGGGAATGAGACCCTGCTGGACGTGCTGGTCGAGGAGGTCTTGCAGGAGAGCGAGAGCGAGGACCTGGTCTCCGCGCTGACGGGGCGCACGCAGATCTACGTCCTGTCGGTCTCGCAGACGGGAAATGTTGCGACGGTGGACCTTGGCGGCGACGTGGACCTCATGCAGGAATACGACGTCTTCTGCCTCAAGGCCGCGATGGTCAACACCCTCATCGAATCCGGCGGCGTGGAATACGTCAACGTCCTGTTCAACGGGCGCGAAGTGCCGACAAACGGCCTGCCCACCGGAACCATGACCCGCTTTGACGAGGACCTCCAGTCCGCCTGGGTGGAGCACGAAAACGAGGGCGTTGCGGCCCTGCGCTCGCAGAGCTATTCCTTCCGCCGCAACGTCACGCTCTACTTCCCGGCAAACGACTCCAATTTCCTCCTGGCCGAGGTGCGGGAGCTGACCTTCACGCGCTCCAACCTCGCAACGCCGGTCCTGGAGGCGCTCATCTCCGGGCCGGCCTCCACGGCGACCATGCGGCGCTGCTACCCGACCGCCACGCGCATCGACGGCCTGCCCTCCCTGGAGGAGGAGTCCGGCGACGCGCAGTACCTGGACGTGAGCTTCACCTATGAGATGGGCACGGCCCTCACCGGCGATGAGAGCGAGCGCCTGCTGCAGATGGCGCCCCTGGTCGTGACGCTGACGACCTTTTTGCCGGAGACCGTCGCGGTGCGCGTGCGCGTCAACCGCCGCCCGATCGAGAGCATCGTCTCCGGCGGGTCCACGGGCGAGCGCCTGCTCTACCGCGAGCGCTACGCGGGCCTGGTCGGCCGCACGGTGGACCTCTACTTTCCCCAGGCGGACGGCAGGCTGCTGTGGGTCACGCGCGCCGTGTCCCAGAACGAAACCACGCTCCGGGACCTGGTGGAGCAGCTGCTGGACGTGCCGGAGGGGGCGCAGCCCGTTTTCCCGGACGGATTTACCGCGGAGTGCCTGCGCGGCGTGACCATGATGGACGACACCGCCATCGTGAACCTGACGCAGAGCGGAGCCGACCTGCTCAGCAGCCTCACGGCCGACCAGGAGCGGGGCTGCATCTTCAGCGTGGTCAATACCCTGACCGCCTACGCGGGCGTCAACCGCGTGCAGTTCCTGGTCGAAGGGGTCAAGGTCGACTCGCTCGCCGGCGCGCTGAGCCTGCGCTCGCCCCTGGTGCGCAATCCCGGCATCATCCAAACCTCGCTGAGCTAAAAGGAGCGCCGTTTCTCATGAACTACAAGGATTTCTTTTCCAAGCTCCGCGGCGGAGAGTTGCCGCGCGTCCTGCTCCTGGAGGGGGAGGAGGAATACACCAAGGACAGCGCCCTGCACCAGATCCGCCAAAAAATCCTGCCGGAGGGATTGGAAGAACTCAATGAGACGCCGCTCGGCGCGCAGAGCACGGCCGGGGAGATCGTGGACGCCTGCGAGACGCTGCCCTTCCTCTCGCCCCTGCGCCTGGTCGTCGTGCGGGACAGCCCCTTGGTCCTGAAGACCCCGATCTCCGCGCGGGACGACGGCCTGGACCGCCTGCTCGCCTACATCGCGGACCTGCCGGCGCACGTGTTCCTCGTCTTCTTCTGCCGCGGAAAGGCCGACCGGACGCGCAAGGTCGCCGCGCGGATCGACTCCCTCGGCGGGCGCGTGGACTTTGCGCCGCTGGACGCCAAGGACAAGTCCATCTGGCTCAGCCGGGAGCTCAAGGCGCACGGGAAGACCATGGACCGCCGCGCGGCGGACCTCTTCCTCTCCCGCGTGGACCCGCTGCTCACCCCGACCCTGCAGGAGCTGCAAAAGGTGCTCTCCTTTGTCGGCGACCGGGCGGAGATCGCCGAGGAGGACGTGGAGGCCGTCGTCGCGCCAACAGTGGAGGACCGGCTCTTCACGTTCTTTGACCATCTGATCAACGGCAATGCGCCCGGCGCGCTGACGATTCTGCAGAGCATGCTCCAGAAGAAGGACGCCGGCACCGTGCAGCTGCTCACCCCGCTGACCGCGCGCATCCGCCAGATGCTCTACTACAAGCTCCTCAAGGCAAAGGGCCTGTCCGACCGGGAGCTGCCGGCCCTGACCGGAATCCGGCCGAACATGATCTGGCTCTACGAGAAGCAGACGCGCGCCTTTACCGAGGCGCAGCTGCGCGACCTGCTCGACCTGTGCGTGGAGATGGACTTCGCCTTCAAGTCCGGCCGCATCTCAGAAGAGGCGGCGCTGGACCGCGTCGTGCTCCCGCTGCTCAACCGCCGGACAAAAAAATAGGGCGCCCCGGCCCGCAGTCAGGCGCGCCTTTACAGAGCGGCGCGCCTGCGTTACAATGGGAGAAAGCGTTTTTTTCGACTCTCTCGGCCCTTGTAAGGAGGCGGCAGGATCTTGAACCTGGACCAGTATCTCGACTCCCTCCGGCAGAACCCCGCGTTTCTGTCCTGCGTGACGCATTGGGAGGTGCTGCCCGCGCAGCCCGCCCGCCTGATGGACATGCCCGCGGGCCTTTCCGAGCCCATCGTGCGCGCGCTGCACAAGCGGGGCATCTACCAGCTCTACACGCACCAGCGCCGGGCCGTGGACGCGGCGCTGAGCGGGCGGAGCATCACGGTCGTGACCCCTACGGCCTCCGGAAAGACGTACTGCTACAACCTCCCGGTGCTCGAGACGATCCTGCGCGACCGGAACGCCCGCGCGCTCTACCTCTTTCCCACAAAGGCCCTGGCCGCGGACCAGAACGCGGAGATCAACGCGTTCATCGCGGACATGGGCGAGGAGGTCAAGGCCTTCACCTACGACGGGGATACGCCGGTGAACGCGCGCAACGCCGTGCGCCTGGCCGGGCACATCGTACTCACCAACCCGGACATGCTCCACTCCGGCATCCTGCCGCACCACACCAAGTGGGTCAAGCTCTTTGAGAACCTGCGCTACGTCGTCATCGACGAGATCCACGCCTACCGCGGCGTCTTTGGGTCAAACCTGGCCAACGTCATCCGCAGGCTGCGGCGCATCTGCGCGTTTTACGGGGCGCATCCGCAGTTCGTGTGCTGCTCGGCGACCATCGCGAACCCGGGGGAGCTGGCCGCGCGCCTGACGGGCCTGCCCACGGACCTGATCGACGAGAGCGGCGCGCCCATGGGGGAGCGGCACTTCATCTTCTACAACCCGCCGGTGGTCAACGAGCAGCTCGGCATCCGCGCCGGGGCCGTGGCCCACGCGCGGCGCATCGCCTCCTCGCTGCTCAAGAACGACATCTATTCCATCACCTTTGCGCGCAGCCGGCTGAACGTCGAGGTGCTGACGACCTATCTGAAGCGCTTGGTGCGCGACCAGCTGGGCCGGGACGACGCCGTGCGCGGCTACCGCGGCGGGTATCTGCCCACGCTCCGCCGCGAGATCGAGCGCGGCCTGCGGGACGGCACGGTCAAGGCCGTCGTCTCCACGAACGCGCTGGAGCTGGGCATCGACATCGGGCAGTTGGAGGCCTGCGTGCTCTGCGGGTACCCGGGCAGCGTCGCCAGCACCTGGCAGCAGGCCGGGCGCGCGGGCCGGCGCAAGTCCACGAGCGCGACCTTCTTCGTCGCGTCCTCCGCGCCGCAGGACCAGTACATCGTCAATCACCCGGAGTACTTCTTCCAGCAGTCGCCGGAGCACGCGCTCATCAATCCGGACAACCTCTACATCCTGCTCAACCACCTCAAGTGCGCGGCCTACGAGCTGCCCTTTGCGCAGGACGAGCGCTTCGGCGAAAACGAGGGCACGCAGGACATGCTCCAGTACCTGGAGGAGGAGCACATTCTGCACCTGGCCGGGGGGAAGTACCACTGGATGGCCGAGGAGTTCCCGGCCTCGGACGTCTCCCTGCGCACCGCGCTGGACGAGAACTTCCTGATCATCGACATCACCAACCCCGACCACCACGAGGTCATCGGCGAGATGGACCGCTACACCGTGCCCATGCTCCTGCACGACCGCGCCATCTATCTGCACAACGCCACGCAGTACCAGGTGGAAAAGCTGGACTTCCCCGCAAAGCGCGCCTACATCAAGCACGTGGACGTGGACTACTACACGGACGCGGACCTGTCGGTCTCCCTGCGCGTGCTGGACGAGTTCAAGCGCCGCGGCTGCTGCGCCTTTGGCGAGGTGCTCGTCTCGTCCCTGGTGACGATGTTCAAGAAGATGAAGTTCGACACGCACGAGAACCTCGGCTACGGCGAGGTCAACCTGCCGGAGCTGGAGATGCACACCACCGCCTGCTGGCTGGAGCTGAACGACGAGCTCTTTGCCGGGCTGGAGAGCGAGGACGCGCACGGCGCCATGGCGGGCGTCGCGCACGCGCTGTCTATGCTCGCGCCGCTGTACCTCATGTGCGCCACCTGGGACATCAACGTGCGCTACCACGTAAAGGACCCCTTTACGGACCGGCCCACGCTCTATCTCTACGACACGGTGACCGGCGGCGTGGGCCTTGCGGACAAGGCCTTCGACATGATGCCCGTGCTCCTCTCCCGCGCGCGGGAGACGATCGCCGCCTGCCCGTGCGAAAAGGGATGCCCCTCCTGCGTCGGCACGCCCTCGGAAAACGGCAAGCGCGACGCGGTGACCTTGATCGGGAGGATTCTCGATGAGCAATTTGCGCGATAGGCTCAAAAAAATCGCCGCGGAGCGGAAGGATGCGCCGCAGGCCGCCCCCGCGCCGCGGGCGGACTCCGCACCGCGGGTGGACCCCGCACCGCGGGCCGTCTGCGCCCAGATCGTCCGGGAGGCGGAGATCCCGCCCCTGCGCATGAGCGCAAACGCGCTCGCGCTCATGGGCGGGGAGGCCTTTTCCGGCCTGCGCCTTGCGCCGGAGGACCTGCTCTTTCTGGACACGGAGACCACGGGGCTGTCCGGGGGCGTCGGCACCATCGCCTTTGAAGTGGGCGTGGGCGAAGTCCTTGGAGAAAAGATGCGGATCACGCAGCTCTATCTGCGCGACTACGACGAGGAGGAGGACCTGCTGCGCCGGCTGCTGCCGCTGTTTGCGGGCAAGCGCGCGGTCGTCACCTTCAACGGAAAGAGCTTCGACCTGCCGCTGCTGACCAGCCGGTGCACGCTCTACCGCCTGCGCGCGCCCTGGCAGGAGATGGCGCACCTGGACCTCGTGCACCCGGCGCGGCGGCTCTACAAGCTCCGGCTGCGCTCGTGCACGCTCGGGGACCTGGAGGAAAAGATCCTGGGCGCGCCGCGCGCGGGCGACATCCCCGGGCGGGAGGTGCCCGCCCTCTGGGCGCAGTTCCTGCGCACGCGCGACGAGGGCCCCTTGCAGCGCGTGTTCGAGCACAACTTCCAGGACGTGCGCGCCATGGCACTGCTCCTGCAGGCGCTGGCAAGGGCGCACGATGAGCCGGAGGGGCAGATGCACTTTGAGGACCTGTATTCCGTGGGGCGCATCTACGACCGGGCGGGCCGCGCGGACGTGGCGGAGCGCTGCTATGCGCACGTCGTGGCCGGGAGCTGCCGCGTGCGCGCCGGGCAGGCCCTCCACCGCCTCTACCGCCGCCAGGGCCGCGCGCAGGACGCGCTGCGCCTGCTGGAGGAGATGGCGGCCTCCGGCGCGGGGGGAACGTTTCCCTACGTGGAGATGGCCAAGCTCTACGAGCACCGGCTCCACGACCCGGCCCGCGCGCTGCGCTGCACGGACCTCGCCCTGGCGCTGAGCCGCGACGCCGCGGAACAGGCGGAGCTTCTGCACCGGCGCGCGCGCCTGGCGCGCAGGCTGGACGGGTCTGCGGTTTCAAAGCGCACAAAGAGTACACGAGAAAGGGTATGATGGCAATGGCGAAGGGAAACCTGCAGGGAAAGATCGGCTATACGCTGCACATGTTCCATTTTGAAGACAAGGCGATGGCCTGCTATGAAAAAGCCTATGCACGCGGCTGCACGCTGCCCAATGTCCTTGCGGCCTACGGCCTGCTGCTGATGCGGCGGGACCACGACTACGCAAAGGCGGTGGAGGTGCTTCGGACTGCGCGCAAGCTCAAGCTCACGCCCCAGCAGTGGAGCATCCTCTATCAAAACCTCGGCCTGGCCTATTGGAAGCTCGGCAAGATCGACCACGCGCTGGAGATCTACCGCAAGATCTTTGAAAAGGTGCAGACCGTCAACGTCTACAGCACCATGGGCTTCCTGCTCATCGCCAAGGGAGACGAGACGGGCGACTACGACGAGGCGCTGGAGTTCAACCGCCGCGCCTACGACTACGACGACACGGACGCCTCCGTCGTGGACAACCTCGGCCAGGTCCTCTACCGCACGGGCAACGTGGAGGAAGCGGAGAAGATGTTCGAAAAGGCCCTGACCATCCGGCCCACGCAGTTCGACACGCTGACCTACCTTGCGCGCATCCGCGTCGACCAGGGCCGCGTGGAGGAGGCCAAGACCATGCTGGACACGGCGCTGAACAAGACCTACACGGTCTTCAACACCGTCCCGCGCGAGCGCGCGATCGAGCTTGCGCGCCAGATCGGCATGGACCTGAGCGAATACGACGACATCCCCGCGCAGGAAGCGTAAGACAGCGCGCCCCGTCAAGAACGACGGGGCGCGCTGTGTTTTTACGCGGCGGGCGTTTCCTGCGTCGGCTCGGGCGTTGCGGTGGGCGTTGGGGCGGCGCTCTCCTGCGGCGGTTCGGTGGGTTCCGGCGTCTGGGCAGGGGAGAGCCCAAAGTCCCAGGGCAGGGCGAAGGGCAGCAGCGGCACGGTATACGCCACGCTCGCGGAGTTCTCCGAGAGCAGCCCGGTATCCGGGAACTCCGCGACGACAAAGTACTCGTAGGCATAGAGCCGCTGCGCGCTCTCGTCCAGGTAGGCGGCGCGGCCGTCCGGCCCGGCCTGCACCTGCGCGATCTCGTGCGCGCTGCCGCGGTATGTGCGGTAGATGTGGTAGACCGCGCCCGCGTCCGGCGCGGTGAAGCGCAGGACCGGCAGCCCGCGCTCATCGCCCTCGACGGTCAAATCCGCCGGCGCCTGCGGCAGCACGCGGATGTCCGACACGGCGGTGGGCTCCGTTCCGGAGACGAAGACCTCCCAGACGACATCTTCCTCCAGGGTGTAGGGACCGGCCAGCGCGGGCTGCCCGGCCTGCTGCAGCGTCCTCCCGTCCAGCGCCGCCCAGGTCACGCCCTCCTGCGGCTCTGGGAACTCTTCCCCCGCAAGGTCCAGGCGCGAGAGGACCTCGTACAGCAGGGCGACCGGCTGCCGCCCGCCCGTGACGGAGCCGGGCAGCGCGTGGTCCGCGTCGGTCTGGTCAAAGCCCATCCAGCACACGGCGGCCAGGCTCGGGGTGTAGGCCGCGGCCCAGGCGTCGCGGTTCCGCGCGCCCTCGTAGCCCACGGTGCCGGTCTTTGCCGCGATCGGGACCTCCAGGGCGTTGAGCGCCTTGGCCGTTCCCCACGTGGCTGCCGAGCGCAGCATGTTGGTCAGCACATAGGCGATCTCTTCCTCCAGCACCGGCTCGGCCGCCCCGTCCGCCTCGTAGAGGACCTGGCCCGCGCTGTCCTCGATGCGGCGGATGAGGACCGGCTCGCGGTAGACCCCGGAGGCGGAGAGGCTCGCATAGGCCGCGCACAGGCGCAGGGGCGTCACGCCCTCCCGCATGGAGCCCACGGCGAGCGACAGCCCGGTATCCGTCTCGTCCGGGTCGATGTGGAAGCGCAGCAGGCTCTCATACCCCGCATAGCCGCCCATCTGATCGAGCAGGCGCACCGCGGGCACGTTGAGCGAGCGGGCCGCCGCGGTGCGCAGCGTCACCAGGCCATAGTAGGTGTCGCCGTAGTTCCGCGGCTTGTACCCGCCAAAGTCCGTGGGCTCGTCCAGCAGGACGGTCGCCGGGGTCGCGATGCGCCGCTCCAGCGCCGGCGCGTACACGGCCAAGGGCTTGAGCACGGAGCCGGGCTGGCGCGCGCCGTCCAGCGCGCGGTTGAAGCCCCGGCGCACCTCGTACGCCCGGCCGCCCACCATGGCCAGCACCTCGCCCGTGCGGCTGTCCATGAGCACGAGCGCGCTCTGGCAGGGGGTGCCGTCCGCGCTGTCCGCGGGGAAGAGTGCGTCGTCGGCAAAGACCTCGTCGCAGGCCGCCTGCACCTCGCTGTCCAGGCCCGTATAGATGCGCAGGCCCATCTCCAGGATCTCCTCGCTCGTAGAGCCGAGGCGCGCTTCCGCCTCTTCCAGCACGGCGTCCAGGTACCAGGAGCTCTGCACGAGGTCTTCGCCGCCCGGGTTCAGCACGAGCGGCGCCGCCTTGGCGGCATCGGCCTCCTCGGCGGAGAGGAAGCCCTCCCCGGCCATGGTGGCGAGCACCTGCGCGCGGCGGCGGGCGTTGTTTTCCGGCTCGATGTGCGGCGCGTAGTTGGAGGGGGCCTTGAGCGTCGCGGCGAGCGCGGCCGCCTCGGTCAGCGTCAGCTCCTGCACGGGCTTGTCAAAATACTTGTAGGCCGCCATGCCCACGCCGTAGGCGCCGTTTCCAAAGTACACGCAGTTGAGGTACATCTCCAGGATCTGGTCCTTGGTGTAGGCGCGCTCGACCTTTAGGGCGAGGATCGCCTCCTCGAACTTGCGGGACCAGGTCTTTTCCGCCGTCAGGTGCGTGTTCTTGACGAGCTGCTGGGTGATGGTGCTCGCGCCCTGGGAAAGGCCGCCGGAGCGCAGGTTCGCGACAAACGCGCCGAGGATGCGGATCGGATCCACGCCGTGGTGGGAGTAGAAGCGCACGTCCTCCGCGGCGATAAAGGCGTCCTGCACGGTCTTGGGGATCTCCTCGATGGGGACGTAGATGCGGTTTTCCGTCCCGAACAGGCCGGAGACGATCTGCCCTTCCCGGTCCAGGACCCACGTGGTTTGCGAATAGGTCCCCAGCTTTTCCGGGTCAAACGAGGTGTACACGTCCGTCATCACCAGCACCGCGAGCGTGCCTGCGCCCGCGCCCGCAAGCGCCAGGAATACGAGAAAGAGGATGCCGGCCCACCGAAAAAACCGCTTCATCCGCGCGCGCTCCTTTCCAACCGGATTTTGGGCTAGCTTGCGCACAAGCGCAAAAAAACATTCCTTTTGTCTTAGACAAATGTTGCCAAAATCGCGGAAGGAAAAACCCGCGCGGCCTGCGAATAGGGATACACATGGGAAAGCGAGGGGAGAGAGCGGCATGAAACACACGGTCAAGGGCGACACCGTCACGGTGTATTTGGATGGAGAGCTGGACCATCACACGGCAAAGGGCGTCCGCGCGGAGCTGGAGGCGCTCATCGAGAGCCCGCGCGTCAAGCGCCTGGTCCTGGACTTGAGCGGGCTGACCTTCATGGACAGCTCGGGCATCGGCGTGGTCTTGGGGCGGTACAAGACGCTGTCCCGCCGCGGCGGCACGGTCGCCGTGCGCCAGCCCACGCCGCACGTCAACCAGATCTTCCGCATGTCCGGGCTGTACCAAATCGTGGAGAAGCTGTGACCGGAGAGAAGGAGCAGAAGCATGAACAAGATCAACGAGATGCGAATCGACTTTTTCGCCACAGAAGAGAACGTCGCCTTTGCGCGCGCCGCGGTGAGCGCCTTCCTGCTGCCGCTCAACCCCACCCTGGAGGAGCTGGAGGACGTGCGCACCGCCGTGTCCGAGGCCGTGACAAACGCCATCCTGCACGGCTACGAGGGGAAGGGCGGCACGGTGCACCTTTCGGCGGAGCTGTACGAGGGCGGGCGCGCCGTGCTCGAGGTCGTGGACTGCGGCGTGGGGATCGAGGACGTGGAGAGGGCGCGCGAGCCGCTCTACACCTCCCGGCCGGACATGGAGCGCTCCGGCATGGGCTTTACGGTGATGGAGACGTTCATGGACGCGGTGTCCGTTCGCTCGCGCCTGGGCCACGGAACCACGGTCCGGATGGAAAAGCAGCTCGGATGCGGAGCCATGCCCGAAAAGGCCCCGTGACGGCGTTGGCGGATCTTGCCGGCTCCGGCCCTTTGTGCTATACTATGGGATAAACGTGTGCTCGGGAAACGGGCGCGCAGGAATTTCATAGACAAAGGGAAGGAATGACATGAGCGTTATCGAAATCGCGCTCCTGGGCGTTTCGCTCGCGATGGACGCCTTTGCCGTATCCATCACAACGGGCATCACGCTCAAGGACCTTCGGTGGAAGCACGCCCTCAAGGTCGGTCTGTTCTTTGGCGGCTTCCAGTTCCTCATGCCCCTGATCGGGTACCTCGCGGGCAGCACGTTCGTCCGGTACATCGAGAGCGTGGACCACTGGATCGCCTTTGGCCTGCTGGCCTTCATCGGCGGCAAGATGGTCTACGAGTGCATCCGCCCCGGCGAGGAGGAACAGGTCGCAAACCCCACCGCGACGGGCAAGCTCCTGGTGCTCGCCGTCGCCACCAGCATCGACGCCCTGGCCGTGGGCATCAGCCTTGCGATCCTGCGCGCCAACATCTGGGTCTGTTCGAGCTGGATCGGCATCATCACCTTCACGCTCTCCGCGCTCGGCGTTCGCCTGGGCAAGAAGCTCGGCGATAAGTTCCAGCGCAGCGCAGGGCTCCTAGGCGGGCTCGTGCTCATCTGCATCGGGATCAAGATCCTCGTTGAGCACCTGACCGGCGCCTAAAGGCCGGCGCTTTCCTTCCGCGGCCCCCGCAGCGGAGGAGAATGCGCGCCCGCAAAAAATTTGCGAAACTTTCTGGTTGACTTTGCCGGAAAAGTATACTATAATAGGGAACGTGCCAAGCAAAGGGCTGGGCCGAAAAGCGTGGAACCGTGTGGATTCACCGGCGGGGAAACATAGGGGAGTAGTTCAATGGTAGAGCAACGGTCTCCAAAACCGTGTGTTGCGTGTTCGAGTCGCGTCTCCCCTGCCAAATGAAAAACCGGACATCAGTCTCCATCTGGTGTCCGGTTTTTTCTCTTCCAATTCAAGAAAAAGGGGAGAATCTGGGATGCGGATCGGGTTTCTCGGCGCGGGCAACATGGCCAGCGCCATTCTGCGCGGCATGCGCGACATGGAAAAGGGATGCTATGACATCAGCGAGGCGGCCGTGCGCCGCGCGGAGCAGGAGCTGGGCGCGCGCGGCTTTTCCAGCGGCGAGGCGCTCTGCGCGTGGGCGGACATCGTGGTCCTGGCGGTCAAGCCCCAGGTGCTGGAGGGCGCTGTGCGGCCGCTGGCCGGGGCGCTCGCCGGCAAGGCCGTGGCGTCCATCGCCGCGGGGTGGAGCCTGGAGCGCCTGGCGGCCTTGCTGCCCGAGTCGCGCCTTTGCCGCATCATGCCCAACACGCCCGCCATGGTCGGCGCGGGAATGGCCGCCATCGCCAAGGAGACGACGTTTGCGCCCGCGGAGTTTGACTGCATCCGCGAGGTCTTTTCCGCCATCGGCCGCGCGGTCGTGGTGGAGGAGAGGCTCTTCGACGCCGTGACCGCCGTCAGCGGCAGCGGCCCCGCGTACCTCTACATGGTCATCGAGGCCATGGCCGACGCCGGCGTGCGCGAGGGGCTCAGCCGCGCCAGCGCGCTCGAACTCGCCGCGCAGACGGCGCTGGGCTCGGCCAAGATGGTCCTGGAAAGCGGGCTGCACCCGGCTGCGCTGCGGGACATGGTCTGCTCGCCGGGCGGAACCACGATCGACGCCGTCTGCACGCTGGAGGAAAAGGGCCTGCGCGCCGCCGTCGAGTCCGCAGTCCGCGTCTGCGCGGAAAAGTCCAGGGCCATGAGCAAGCAGTGAGGAGAACACAGATTGAAAGCGATTGAAATCTACACGGACGGCGCCTGCTCGGGCAATCCCGGCCCGGGCGGCTGGGGCGTCGTGCTGCTGTACCAGGGAAACAAGAAGGAACTCGCCGGCTATCAGCCCGAGACCACCAACAACCGCATGGAGCTCTTTGCCGCGATCCAGGGCCTGGCCGCGCTGCGGGAGCCCTGCGAGGTCACGCTGTATTCCGATTCCAGCTATCTCATCAACGCCTTTGAAAAGCACTGGCTGGACAACTGGCAGCGCAACGGCTGGAAGACCAGCTCCAAGTCGCCCGTGGAAAATCAGGACCTCTGGAAGCTGCTGCTGCTGCACGTCAAGAACCACCGCGTGCGCTTCGTCAAGGTCAAGGGACACAGCGACAATGCCTACAACAACCGCTGCGACGAGATGGCCGTCGCAGCCATCCGCAACGGACGCGCCTGAGGCGCTGGGGAGAAGGAGAATTATCTCTTCGCAAAAGACAACTTTTGCGAAGAGATGGACACCGCAAGAACGGGAGGGACGGAATTTTGGCAGATCTATCCTATCATGACGCACGGGACATCCGCAACGCGCAGCTCCTGCGCGAGATGCTGCCGGAGCTGCCCCCATTCTGCGCGGAGTTCTTCCGCGGCATCACGCCGGAGACCACGCCGCTGACGCGCCTCAACTACGCGCGGGATCTCCTGATCTTTTTCGACTTCCTTCTCGGCTACAAGTCCTGCTGCGCCGGAAAGACCGTCCCCGAGATCACCTGCGACGACATGGCGCAGATCACGATGACGGACATCGAGACGTATCTGGACTATCTGACGGCCTACACGCGCGGCGGAAAGATGCTCCACGACGACGAGGCCGCCAAGGAGCGCAAGCTCTCCTCGCTGCGGGCGCTGCTGCGCTATCTGTTCAAACGGGAGCGCATCCCCTCCAACGTGGCGGCCCTGGTGGACCTGCCCAAGCGGCACGACCGGGAAATCGTCCGCCTGGAGGTCGACGAGGTCGCAAAACTCCTGGACCTGGTCGACGAGGGTGGAAAGACGCTCACGCCCAAGCAGGCGGAATACCACAAGAAGACGCGCCTGCGCGACCTGGCGCTGATCTCCCTCTTGTTGGGAACAGGGATTCGCGTGAGCGAATGCGTGGGCCTGGACTTGAACGACGTCGACTTTTCGGTCAACGGCTTCCTGATCACGCGCAAGGGCGGCCAGCGCGTCGTGCTCTACTTTCCGGAAGAGGTCGCGGACGTGCTGCGGGAGTACATCGACGAGCGCAAGACCATCCAGGCGCAGCCCGGGCACGAGAACGCGCTCTTCCTCTCCACGCAGAAGCGGCGGATGGACGTGCGCTCCGTGCAGAACCTGGTCAAGAAGTACGCCTCGCTCGTGACGCCGCTCAAGCACATCACCCCGCACAAGCTGCGCTCCACCTTCGGCACGAACCTCTACGCAGAAACCGGGGACATCTACCTGGTCGCGGACGTGCTCGGCCACGCGGACGTGAACACCACACGGCGCCATTATGCGGCCCAGAGCGATGAGAACCGCCGGCGCGCCGCGCACAGCGTCAAGCTCCGCGGCGACGGCGGCTCGCGGCCGCCCAAGGAGGACTGATTCCATTTTGCACCAAAAATAGGGCATATATGCAGGAATTTCCAAGAAAAAGTTTCAAAATTGAGAGATAGTGCACCAAAAACAGTGCAGGAAATGCGAAAAGGGCGGCCAAAGTTTGGCCGCCCTTTGAATTTATGCACCGAAAAAGGGGATTACTCCTCCTCCCCTTCCTCGCGCAGCCAGCGCGCGTATTCGTCGCTGTCCAGCACGACGCGGTCGATCTTCAGCTCGTTGTATTCTTTGCCGTGCGTCTCCAGGCACTGGCCGCAGTTGTCGCAGATCTTCTCGGGGTTCAGATCGCAGCGGAGGCATTCCCCGCAGTTGCAGCACTCCCGATCGTACAACACGCATTCCTTCACGGAAAAACCCTTCCTTTCTACAAACAGGCGTTCCATTCCTGCGCCGAGTATGGTATACTACATGGTAACAAAAGCGTTCTGCTTTGGCAAGGGGAGGATGACATGGCGCCGAGAAAAAATCAGCCGAGAAACGACCGCCAGGACAAGATTCTGGAATTCATCCGCAGCGAGGTGGAGCGCCGCGGATTCCCGCCCTCTGTGCGCGAAATCTGCGACGCCATGGGCATCAAGTCCACCTCCACGGTGCACGGCCATCTGCGCCGGCTGGAGAACCGCGGTCTGCTCGTCCGCGACCCCACAAAGCCCCGCGCCATCGAGGTCGTGGGCATGCAGCACCGCACCGCGCAGATCCCGCTGGTGGGCAAGGCGCCCGCGGGCGTTCCCATCACCGCGGTGGAGAACGTCGAGGAAACGCTCGCCTTCTCGCCCGGCCTCTTCTGCTCGGACGAGGACGCCTGCTTTGCCCTGCGCGTCAGCGGCGACAGCATGATCAACGCCGGCATCTTTGACGGGGACATCGTCATCGTCCGCCAGCAGGCCGTCGCGGAAAACGGCGAGATCGTCGTGGCGCTCATCGACGGCGAGGACACCACGATCAAGCGCTTCTACCGGGAAGAAAACAAGATCCGCCTCCAGCCGGAGAACGACGACTTTGCGCCCATGTACTTTTCCGACGTGCAGATCCTGGGCAAGGTCGTGGGCTCCATCCGCAGGTTCTAAAATCCGTACGCGCAAAAAAGAGGGGGGCTCCCCTCTTTTGAAGCGTGTCGACAAAGTCGACACGCTCAAAAAAATGCAAAAGACAGGGCCGGACACCCGGCCCCATCACCATATCGCAAAGGGGGCTTTTCCATGGGCAATCTTATCACTTTAGCGGAGTACGCCAGGCAACGCGGTATCCCACACTCCACCGCACAGCAACGCGCCCGCCGTGGTTGCTATGTCACGGCGGTAAGGCTAGGCCGGGACTGGCTCATCGAGGATGACGACGAGCCGATCGACCACCGCATCAAGTCTGGCGCGTACAAAGACTGGCGCGCCAAGTACGGCAAGGAAGGGGAGCACGATGGATGAGGAGGGCTGCACCCTCATACCTACGAAACGCAAAGACCAGTAGCCCAAAACGCCAAAGCCCCACAGGGAAAATCCCCGTGGGGCTGCTCTTTTGGCAACGATTTGGCAACAGTGCATCGAACACATACGACGCATCTTACAAAGCAAAGCCCAGAACCAAGGGCTTTTTCAACCGCAAATCACCCCCTAAATAGTTTGCATTTTTTCAAGTGGCATCCCGCTTACGCCCCATGCCGCCTGCGGTGCCCCTTCATGCATCCCCAAGAGAGCGATCCTACTTTTTCGACAGGCTGAAAAGAGGGGGGTCTCCCCTCTTTTTTGTTTGGATCAGAGCAGGCCCTTGTCCGACAGGTGGCGCAGCACGTGCTCCAGCGCATAGCGCACGTGCGCGAGCGTCAGCCCGCCCTGCATATAGCCGATGTACGGCGCGCGGATGGGCGCGTCGGCCGAGAGCTCGATGGACGCGCCGGAGACGAACGTCCCCGCCGCCATGATGACCGGGTCCTGGTAGCCGGGCATGTCCCACGGCTCCGGGGTGACGTGGCTGTCGATGGGCGACGCGTACTGGATGCCCTGGCAGAAGGCGATGAGCTTCTCCGGGTCCTCAAAGCGGATGGCCTGGATGATGTCGGAGCGCGGGTCCTCCGGCCCGGGGCTGACCGCGAGGCCCAGCTGCGTGAACACGGCCGCGGCGAGCATCGCGCCCTTGACCGCCTGGCTCACCACGTGCGGCGCGAGGAACAGGCCCTGATAGAAGCGGTCGTACCCGCCCAGATACGAGCCGACCTCCCGGCCGATGCCGGGCGAGGTCAGGCGGCAGGCGCACTTCTCGACGAGGTCTGCGCGGCCCACGAGGTAGCCGCCCGTCGGCGCAAGGCCACCGCCCGGGTTCTTGATGAGCGAGCCCACGGCAATGTCGCAGCCCAGGTGCGTCGGCTCCTTGTCGCAGACGAATTCGCCGTAGCAGTTGTCCACCATGACCACGACGTCCGGCCGGGCCGCGTGCACGGCCTGCGCGACCTCGCCCAGGCGCTCCACGGTGAGGCTTGCGCGCCAGTCGTATCCGCGGGAGCGCTGTAAGGCGACCACCTTGGCGCGCGGATCCTTCAGCGCCTGCAGGAGCGCGGGCAGGTCCACGTCGTCGTCCTTCAGATCCACCTGCGCGTATCCGATGCCGTACTCCCGCAGGGAGCCCTGGCCCGCGTCGCCGGTCAGGCCGATGACGCTCTCCAGCGTGTCGTAGGGCTTGCCCGAGCCCGCGACGAGCACGTCGCCCGGCCGCAGCAGGCCGAAGAGGCACAGGGCCAAGGCGTGCGTGCCCGAGGCGATGGACGGCCGCACCAGCGCGTCCTCGCAGCCGAAGATGCGCGCAAAGATGCGCTCCAGCGCGTCGCGCCCGTCGTCGCCGTATCCGTAGCCCGTCGTGGGCGCAAAGTGGCGCACGGCCACGTGCTCTGCGCGGAAGGCGTCCATCACGCGGGCAAAATTCGTTCGTTCCGTCTCCTCCAGCGCCAAAAACCGCTGGGAAAGTGTGCGTTCCGCGCTGTCGAGCAGCGCGCGAATCTCTGTGTCTGTCATAGGGTGATCAGATCTCCTCTTCGGAAGGATTTGCAGGGACGTCGCTCTCGGAGGGCGAGTACTGCACGGGCCGCGAGGGCGTGACGGTGGAGATGGCGTGCTTAAAGATCATCTGCTGCTTGCCATCGCTCTCCAGGAGCACCACGTAGGAGTCGAAGCCGCGGATGATGCCTTTGAGCGGCACGCCGTTGGTCAGATGCATGGTCACGGGGATGCGGTTTTTGCGCACGCCGTTGAGGATGATGTCCTGCAGATCCGCAGAATTTTTGCCCATGTCGAACACCTCTTTCTGTATTGTCCTTGTGATTATATCATGAATGGGAAGAATTTCCTAGGGAATATTCGGCAAGCTCCCGAGAAAACGACGACGGGTCCGCGCAGGCGGAGCAATCAAACCAGCGGATTTTGTCGTTTGCGCGGAACCAGGTGAGCTGGCGCTTGGCCAGGTGCCGCGTATTGCGCTGCATCTGCTCCCGCGCCGCCTCCAGGGAGGCCTCGCCCCGAAGGTAGGCGGCGATCTCCTTGTAGCCGATGGCCTGCATGGACTGCGCGCCGTCCGCAAGGCCGCCCGCGCGCAGGGCGCGCACCTCCTCGACGAGGCCGGCGCGCAGCATCGCGTCCACGCGCGCGTCGCACCGGGCGTAGAGCGTCTCCCGGGGCCAGGTCACGCCCGCGAGCACGGGCTCGTAGGGCAGGTCCTCCTTCCGGTCCAGCGAGCGCTGCGCGGACTTGGGCGTCCCCGTGCACTCGTAGATCTCCAGGGCGCGGATCACGCGGCGGACGTTGTTTTCGTGGATTTCGCCGGCGGAGACGGGGTCCACGCGGCGCAGCGCCTCGTGCAGGGCGTGCGCGCCGTTTTCCTCGCAGAAGGCCTGCCACTTGCGGCGCACGGCCTCGTTCGCGGGCGAGGCGGTGAAATCCAGGGGAAAGAGCAGCGCGTTTACGTACAGCCCGGTCCCGCCGCAGACGATGGGCTGCCCGCCCCGCGCAAAGATCGCCTCGATGCAGCGCAGGGCGTCCTGCTTGTACTCCGAGACGCTGTAGGGGACGGCGGGGTCCGCGCAGGAGAGCATGTGGTGCGGCACGCCGCGCATCTCCTGCGCGGAGGGCTTTGCGCTGCCCACGTCCATCCCCCGGTAGATGGCCACGGAGTCCGCGGAGACGACCTCCCCGCCGCACCGCAGCGCAAGGTCGATGGCCGCGGCGGTCTTGCCCGAGGCCGTGGGGCCCACGACGAAGATCAGCTTGCGCTTCATTGGATTCTCTTGAACTTCCTTTCCAGATCGTGCTTGGTGATGGGGAGGAGGATCGGCCGGCCGTGCGGGCAGGTGGGCGTCTCCTCGCCCGCGACGAGGGCCAGCAGCGTGTTGACCTCCTGCGCGGAGAGCGTGTCCCCGCCCTTGATGGCCTTTTTGCAGGCCATCTTGACCAGCGCGTCGCGCTTGAGGTCCTTGACCTTTGTCGAAGGCAGGGAGTCGAGCTGGTCCAGCAGCTCGACGAAGAACTCCCGGGTCTGCGGCGCGCCCAGCAGCACCGGCACGGCGCTGACGCGGAAGGCGCGCTCCCCAAAGGACTCGATCTCAAAGCCCATGCTGCGCAGGCGGTCCAGGTTCTCCGTCAACAGCTCCGCCTCCCGCAGCGTCACGTCGAAGAGATAGGGCGTCAGCAGCGGCTGGGAACGGCGCTCCTCGTCCACCTGGCGGCGGAACTTCTCGTAGAGGATGCGCTCGTGCGCGGCGTGCTGGTCGATGATGAGCAGCGCGTCGCCCCGCTGCACCAGAAGATACGTCGAAAAGATCTGGCCGATGAGGATGGGCGCCGTCCCCAGGGGCTCCACGCGCGGCGGCGCGAGGTGCTTCTCCTCGCTCTGCGCGGGGGGCTCGGGCCTTTGCGCGGGCGCGCTCTCGCGCCAGGGCATGGGCTGGGCAACCGGCGGCAGGGACGACTCGCGCAGGACGCGCGCTTCCTCCCGGCGCGGCGCAAAGTCCGCGATGGACGCCGGCGCAGCCGGCGTTTCCGGCGCGCCGAAGGCCGGCTGCGCCATGGCGATCTGCTCCGGCGGCGGGGGCGCGTCCGCGTCTGCGGGCGGCGGAACCTCCGGCGGGGGCGAGTCGGGTGCGGATGGCGCAACGGCGCGCAGGGGCGCAGCGCTGTCCGCAAAGGCCGCCTCCACCGCGGCCTGCACGTGCTCGCGCACGGGGAAGTCCTCCTTGAAGCGCACCTCCAGCTTGTTGGGGTGGACGTTGACGTCCACGGCCTCGGCGGGAATGGAGAGGTTCAGCACGCAGTACGGGTATTTGCCGATCATCACGCGCTCGTGGCAAGCCGCCTCCACCGCGCCGGAGAGCACGGAATCCCGCACGAAGCGGCCGTTTACGAAGAACAGCTCATAGCTGCGGTTGCTCCGGGCCAGGTTTCCCACCCCGACAAAGCCGGAAGCGCGCACCGCGCCCTGCGCATAGGAAAAGGGCAGCGCCTCGGAGGCGACCTCCCGGCCGTGGAGCACATAGATGGCGGAGCGCAGGTCCCCGTTGCCCACGGTCTGGAAGACCACCTTGCCGTTGTTGACGAAGCGCACGGCGATCTCTGGCCGGGAGAGGGCCAGCTCCGTCGCCACGTCCGCCACGTACCCGGCCTCCGTGGCCGGGCGCTTGAGGAACTTGCGGCGCGCGGGGGTGTTGAAGAACAGGTCGCGCACGACGAAGGTCGTGCCCTTGGGGCAGCCGGCCTCGCGCACGTCGAGGAAGCGCCCCGCCTCGACCTGCAGGCGGACGCCCGCTGCGGCCTCTTCTGTCCGGGTGGTCAGCTCCACGCGGGAGACCGCGGCGATGGAGGGCAGCGCCTCCCCGCGGAAGCCCAAGGTGCCGATGTGCGCCAGGTCATCCCCCGAGCGGATCTTGGAGGTCGCGTGCCGCTCAAAGGCCAGGCGGCAGTCCTCCGGCGCGATGCCGGCGCCGTTGTCGGTCACGCGCAGGTAGGCGATGCCGCCCTCGCGGATCTCCAGGGTCACGGCCGTGGCGCCGGCGTCCAGCGCGTTTTCCAGCAGCTCCTTGGCGACGGAGGCGGGCCGCTCCACCACCTCGCCCGCGGCGATGCGGTTGGCGGTCTGCACGTCCAGCACCTGAATTTTTGCCATGGTGTTCCCCCTTTTTGCTTAGATCTTGCGCGCCTTTTCGCGCAGCACGTAGAGCAGGTTCAGCGCCTCGCGCGGGGAAAGGGAGTCCATGTCCAGGTTTGCGACCTCCTGGGCAAAGTCCACCGCCCCGTACTCCATCAGGGAGATTTGCTTGTCCTCCTTTTCGCCGCCGAGGATGTTCTTGCCGATGGTCTGGCCGTTGACGTTGTTGACCTCGAGCTTGGCCATGATCTCCCGCGCGCGGGAGATCAGCGCCTGCGGCAGCCCGGCCATGGCGGCCACCTGCACGCCGAAGGAGGAATCCGCGCCCCCGCGCTGGATCTTGCGCAGGAAGAGGACCTCGTCCCCGCGCTCCCGCACCGTGACCTGGTAGTTGACCACGCCCGCCAGGCGCCCTTCGAGCTCGGAGAGCTCGTGGTAGTGCGTGGCAAAGAGCGTCTTGCAGCCGAGGCGCTTTTCCTTGAGGATGTACTCGGCGGTCGCCCAGGCGATGGACAGGCCGTCGAACGTGGAGGTGCCGCGCCCGATCTCGTCCAGGATCAGCAGGCTCCTGGGCGTGGCAAAGCGCAGGATGGAGGCCATCTCGCTCATCTCGACCATGAAGGTGGACTGGCCCGCGGCGAGGTCGTCCGAGGCGCCCACGCGCGTGAAGATCCGGTCGCACAGCGGGATCTTCGCCTGCGCGGCCGGGACAAAGCTGCCCATGTGCGCCAGCAGCACGATCAGGGCCACCTGGCGCATGTAGGTCGACTTTCCCGCCATGTTGGGGCCGGTGATGATCATCATGCGGGCGTCCTCGTCCAGCTCCGTGTCGTTGGGCACGAAGAGGTCGCGGCTCGTGGCCTCGACAACGGGGTGGCGTCCCTCGCGGATGGTGAGGGAAAAGCCCTCGTGCATCTCGGGCCGGCAGTAGCCGCGCTCGCTTGCGACCGTGGCCAGGGACTGGAGCGCGTCCAGCTCCTTGACGGCCGCGGCCGTCTCCTGGAAGCGGACGATCTGCTCGCTCAGGCGGTCGCGCACCTCGCAGAAGAGCTGGTATTCCAGGTTCACGCTCTTCTCCTGCGCGCCCAGGACCGTCTCCTCGATGCGCTTGAGCTCCTTGGTCGTAAACCGCTCGCAGTTGGCCAGGGTCTGCCTGCGCTCGTAGCGCAGGGGGACGAGCTCCGCCTGGGAGCGCGGCACCTCGATGTAATAGCCAAAGACCTTGTTGAAGCCGACCTTGAGGTTCTTGATGCCGGTGGATTCGCGCTCGGTGGACTCGATCTGGGAGAGCCAGTCGCGCCCGCCGGAGGCGGCGGAGCGCAGCGCGTCCAGCTCCGAACTGTAGCCGTCGCGGATGATGCCCCCTTCGCGGATGGGGATGGGCGGGTTCTCCGCGATGGCGCGCTCGAGCAGGCCGCACATGTCCGTCATCGGGTCGAGCCGGTCGCGGATGTCGGAGAGCGCCGCGCAGGTATAGCCCGCCAGGAGCTTGCGGATCTTGGGGATCATCTGCAGGGACTGGCAGAGGGACTGCGCGTCCCGGGCGTTGAAGCTCAGGTAGGAGAGCTTGGTGACCAGGCGCTCGATGTCATAGATCGGCGAAAGGGCCTCGATGAGCTCCTGCGTCGTCAGGAACGCGCGCATCATCTCCTCCACCGCGTCCAGCCTGCGCTCGATCTGCTCCTTCTGCGTCAGCGGCTCCTCGATCCAGGCGCGCAGCAGGCGGCCGCCCATGGCCGTCTGCGTGCGGTCCAGCAGCCACAGCAGCGTGCCGCGCTTGCCCCGGCCGCGCATGGTCTCCGTGAGCTCGAGGTTGCTCCGCGCGGTGGGATCGAGCAGCAGGTGCTCGCCGCGGTTGTAGAGGCGCACGCTGTTCAGATGGGCGAGGGCGTTCTTCTGCGTCTCCTCCAGGTACAGGAGCAGCGCGCCGGACGCGCAGACCGCGTTCTCCATCCGGGTTAGGCCCAGCTGCGTCAGGCTCTTGTGCATGTGCTTCCTGAGCAGCGCGGCGGCGCCCTTCTTGTCGAAGTCCTCCGCCGGGCGGATCGTCGCGCAGAGCGAGCCCGACGCGCTCTCCAGGCTCGCGCGGTCCTGCGCGCGCACGAGCACCTCCGTGGGCGCGATGCGCGTCAGCTCCTCGCCGAGCTGGGGAACCGGCAGCTCCAGCACGAACATCTCGCCCGTGGAGACGTCCGCGTAGGCGAGGCCCGCCTTCTTCCCGTCCGCGTCCAGGCTCAGGGCCAGGAGGTAGTTGTTCTTCTTCTCCTCCAGGATGTTGGTCTCGATCACCGTTCCGGGGGTGATGACGCGGGTCACCGCGCGCTCGACGAGGCCCTTGGCCAGGGCCGGGTCCTCCATCTGCTCGCAGATGGCCACGCGGAATCCCTTTTCCACGAGCTTGCCGATGTAGTTGTCCACCGCGTGGTAGGGCACGCCGCACATGGGCGCGCGCTCCTCCAGCCCGCAGTCCCGCCCCGTCAGCGTCAGCTCCAGGGCCTTGGACACCGTCACCGCGTCGTCAAAGAACATCTCGTAAAAGTCGCCCAGGCGATACATCAGGATGCAGTCCTTGTACTGTTCCTTGGTCGCCAGGTAGTGCTGCATCATTGGGGAAAGGGCCATGGTTTCCTCCCGCACAAAGTCAAATGCGCACCGCGCCCCAGGCTGGGTGCACGGTGCGCGTGGGTTTTTATGGACACGGCGCGCGCAAGGCTCATTCCTTGTGCGCGTCCCCGCACGAGGAGCAGGAGCCGCCGCAGCTCTCGCAGGAGCCGCCGCAGCCGCCCTCGTCCACCTGGCCGGTGATGATGAAGCGCAGCACCTGGTTGACCTGGGTCAGGAGCTTGGAGAACTCCGTCTGCGCCTCGTTCATCGCCCGGATGGAGGGCATCTCGGTGAGGCTGGCCTGCATGCTGCGCAGGTCGTTGGCCTTTTCCGCGATCAGCGCCTGATCGGGGTCCGGCGTCTGCATGAGGGTCTGCACCTCCTGCTGGAGGGCGTTGAACTCCGCGACCTTCGCCTGGGCGAACTCATCCTCCTGGAAGGCGGCCTCCGCCTCCTGCACCTTGCGGTATTCGTCGGTATTGACCAGGAGCTCCCCGAGCTCCCGAGACTTCTGAAACAGTTCCAGATTCATCGAAAATCCACCTCAAATCCTTGTTTTAAATTGTTTTTTGTTTAGGCACGCTCCCCGCGCAGGGTGTTGGCGCCCGTGCCGAGGATGCGCACCGGGACGATCTTGCCAACGAGGGCGGCGTCTCCTGGGAAGTTCACCGTCATGCCGCGGCCCGTGCGCCCGGCGAGGAATCCCTCCTGCCGGCGCGACGCTCCCTCGACGAGGACCTCCTGCACGGAGCCCACCTGCTGGGCAAGGCGCGATGCCGTGGCCCGCTCCTGGACGCGGATGAGCCGGTCGAGCCGCTCGTGCTGCACGGCCTCGGGGATCTGGTCCGGCCGCGCGGCCGCGCGCGTTCCCCGGCGCGGGGAATAGATGAAGGTGAAGGCCGAGTCGTACTGCACCTCCTCGACCAGGGAGAGCGTGTCCGCAAATTCCGCCTCCGTCTCCCCGGGGAAGCCCGCGATGACGTCGGTCGTCAGGCCCACCTCCGGAATCGCCTGGCGCAGGGCGCGCACGCGCTCCAGGTAGTGCGCCCGCGTGTAGACGCGGTTCATCTCGCGCAGGACCTTGTCGTTTCCGGACTGCACGGGCAGGTGGAACTGCGGGCAGACCGAGCGCGAGCGCGCCATCTCCTCGATGAGCGCGTCGGACAGGTCCTTGGGGTGGGAGGTCATGAAGCGGATGCGCGGCACGACGCCGTCCAGCGCGCGCAGCAGCTCCGGGAACGTCGCCCCGCCCGCGTAGGAGTTGACGTTCTGGCCCAGCAGCAGGATCTCCTGTATGCCGGAGGCGGCCATGCTCTCCGCCTCGCGCACGACGTCCGCGACGCTGCGGGAGCGCTCCCGCCCGCGCACGTAGGGCACGACGCAGTAGGTGCAGAAGTTGTTGCAGCCGTACATGATCGTCAACGCGCCCTGGATGGCGCTGGTCCTGCGCACGGGCAGGCCCTCCGGGATGCAGCCGCGCTCGTCGCCGTCCGTCTCGCGCACCGGCTGGCCGCGCAGCGCGCGCAGCAGCAGCTCCGGCAGGCGGTAGAGGTTGTGGGTGCCGAAGACCAGGTCCACAAACGGGCAGAGGTCCAGCAGGCGCTGCGCCCCGCCCTCCTGCTGCATCATGCAGCCGCACACGCCCACGAGCAGGTCCGGCTTCTCGCGCTTGCGCTGGGCCAGGGCGCTGACGTTGCCCAGCAGCCTGCGCTCGGCGTTGTCGCGGATGCAGCAGGTGTTAAAGAGGAGGAGGTCCGCCTCTCCCTCGTCTGCGGCGGGGGCAAAGCCCATCTCCTCCAGCATCCCGGCGAGGTTCTCCGAGTCGTGCGCGTTCATCTGGCAGCCATAGGTGACGATCTTGTACGTCCTGCCGGGAAAGCCTTCCCGCACGCGGGCCGCGCATTGCCGCTGCTTGTCCATCTCCTCCTGGGAGACGACGAGGGATTGTGCCATGAAACCGCTCCTTCTCCGCGCGGAATGCGCGCTTTTTTCAATTCAGTATACCAAAAAGAGGCGTTTTTCGCAAGCGCGCAGGCGTCCGTGCGCCTCCCCGGGTCAGAAGCGCTTGACCTCCTCGCCCTCGCCAAAGACGAGGTAGCCGGCAAAGCCGTCCGCCTCCAGGCGCTGCAGGGCCTTGCCCAGCTTCTTGGGCCTTGCAAGGAGCGAGACGCTGTAGGTCGCGCGCAGCGATTCCGCAAGGGCTGCGGCCTTTGCGGCGTCCGCCTCCTCGCAGAAGAGGGCGATGCGCTCCTTGCGCTTGGGCGCGGCGAACCCCGACTCCGACAGGATGCCGAAGATCCGCTCAAACCCGATGGAGAAGCCCACGGCGGGCACGGTCTCGTTCGTGAACTTGCCGATGAGGTTGTCGTACCGCCCGCCGCCGGCGATGGCCCCGCGGAACTCGTTGCTCTCGACCTCAAAGACCGTGCCGGTGTAATAGCCCTGGCCGCGCACGAGGGAGAGGTCGAACTTCACGCCGTAGCGGCCGTCCGCCAGCGCCTGCGCCGCCGAAAGGATCGCGGAGACGCTCTGCACCGCGGGGTTTTCCGGCAGGATCTGCGCGACCTTCTCCAGCGTCATCTCCCCGCCGTTGAGGGTGGCGCACAGGGCCTCCACGGCGGCGGGCGCGTAGCCCTTTTCCGTGAGCTCCGCGCGCACGCCGTCCACGCCGACCTTGTCCAGCTTGTCAAAGACGATGCACACGCCGTCCAGGTCCTGCTCGGCAAAGCCCATCGTCTCCAGCATGGCGCGCAGGATCCGGCGGTCGTTGACCTTGACGGTGAAGTCCTTCATGCCGATCTTCAGCAGCGCCTTTGCAGTGGTCTCGATCAGCTCGACCTCGCACAGGATCGACGAGGAGCCGATGATGTCGATGTCGCACTGGACGAACTCGCGCAGGCGGCCCTTCTGCGGGCGCTCGGCGCGGTAGACCTTGTCGATCTGGATGCACTTGGCCGGCAGGGAAAGGCGGCTGCGGTTGTTGGCGTAGTACCGGCTCAAGGGGAGCGTCAGGTCGTAGCGGAGGCCCATGTCCGCCAGGTCCTTTTCCTCGCCGGACTTCAGCGCATTCTCCAGCTTGTCCCCGCGCTTTAGGATCTTGAAGATCAGGTTGAGATTCTCGCCGCCGTCGCTCTTGTCCAGGTTCTCGATGTCCTCGATGGCCGGGGTGGAGATGCGCGAAAAGCCCGCGTCCTCGTACGTGGTCAGGATCACGCTCTGCAGGTAATCGCGCAGCGCAACCTGTTCGGGCAGGTAGTCGTTGGTGCCCTTTACGGTGGAAATCTTCATGCTCTTGTCGCCGTCCTTTGATGCTTGCGAAAATCCGCGTTTTTCCTGCCCATGTTAGCACATTTCCCCCTGCAATGCAAGCGCGTCCGCGTTATGCTTGCAAGAAAGATGCGCGCCGCAGGGCCTTGCCGCGCGCGCCGGCCGCGTGGTATAATGACACGAAAGACCGGCTTTTGCAGAAAGGAAGGAAAACACACATGGAAACCCGCGAAAAGGCCATGGACGCCAACGCGATCACGCGCGCCTATTTCGATGAGATCCTGATTGAAATGCGGCACATGGACGCCGTCACCCCGGACACGACGCTCACGCTCTACGGCGAGACCTTCCGCACCCCCATCATGATGGCGGCCCTCTCCCACATCAAGGGCCAGGGCGGCAAGGGCGACGGCATGGTCGAGATGGCCGAGGGCGCGCGCCTTGCCGGCGCGGTCAACTGGGTCGGCATGGGCGAGGAGAGCCAGTTCGCCGCGATCTGCGAGAAGAACAAGCGCTCCATCAAGATCATCAAGCCCTACGACGACGAGGACATGGTCCTGCGCCGCATCGACCAGGCCGAGGCGCTGGGCGCGCTGGCGGTCGGCATGGACCTGGACCACTCCTTCGGCGGCAACGGCAAGCCGGACGTGGTGCTGGGCTTGCCCATGCGCCCGCGCACGCAGAAGGACATCGAATCCTATGTCAAGCGCACCAAGCTCCCCTTCATCATCAAGGGCGTGCTCAGCGCGGTGGACGCGCGCAAGTGCCTGGACGCGGGCGTGCAGGGCATCGTGGTCTCGCACCACCACGGCATCCTGCCCACGGCCGTGCCGCCGCTGATGGTCCTGCCGGAGATCGCGCGCGTCATCGGCGGCCGCATCCCGATCTTTGTCGACTGCGGCGTGATGAACGGGACCGACGCCTTTAAGTGCCTGGCTCTGGGCGCCACGGCCGTGTCCGTCGGCCGCCCGGTCATGGGACCCATCCAGGAAAAGGGACCCCAGGGCGCCTGCGAGGTCATCGAGGCCGTGACCGCGGAGCTGGCCGGCGCCATGGCGCGCACCGCCTCGCCCGACATCCGCCACATCGACCCCTCGCTGCTCTGGCGCCGCAGCGGCACGCGCCTGAACGCCTAAATCTCCGAAAAACAGCAAAATCGCAGCCCACGGAGGCAATTTCCGTGGGCCGCGATTTTTTTTAGGGTTCCTCCGCGGCGTCCTCGACGGTCAGGGCGGCGACGCCCGTGTAGCCGTTCAGCTCCATGTAGAGGTAGTTGCTGCCGGCGGGCAGATCCAGCGTCTCGTCGCAGGTTTCGCCCGCCTCGCAGAGCACCTGCACGTCGCCCTCCGGCTCCTGCAGGCACAGCCGCGCCTCGCCCTGCCCCGGCTCGATCTCGCACTGGACGCGCAGGCCCGTCCGCGCCTCCAGGCTCGTCCCGCCAAAGAGGAACTCCGTCCCCGTCTCCGCCTCGTACTCCGCGCGGTAGCCGCCCGTGTAGTGGTCCGGGCCGAAGTCGCGCTCGCCGCACAGGCGGCTCTCCGACTGCAGCGGAAGATCCCCGATCCAGGCAAGGCCCTGGCTGTAGCCGGCGACGAGCGCGTCCTTGGAGCAGCCCGTCAGCGCGCACAGGGCGATGAGCAGCACGAGAAAGAGAAGCGCAAGGTCTCGTTTCATGGTGATCCCTCCCTTTTCCTTGACGCCAATGATTGTCGCACAGGCGGGCGGATCTTTCCATGGATTCTCCTTACCCATTCCTTACAGTTTCGTAAGGAATGGGCGCTACGCATTTTGTGGTAACAGATTTTGTTGATTTTGTGAAGGAGATCTACTCCCACTCCGCCCAGGTCTCCGGGCAATAGCCGACGGTCGCTTTTCTGCCGTTGCGCACGATCGGCGTGCGCAGGAGCTCGGGATGCTCCAGGAGCTGCGCGCGGATCATCTTGGGATCGCTCATGAAGCGGAGCGCAGATTCTGCATACTTTTTGCTCTGGGTGTCGATCGCGGCAAGGAGTCCGACCTGGTCGAGCACGGAGTCGAGTTCGCGGGGGCTGATGCCCTTTTTGGCAAGGTCCACGGCCTGGTAGCGGATGTCGCGCTCTTTGAACCAGCGCTCCGCCTTCTGGCAGTCGAAGTTCTTCTTGCCCATGAAGATCTGGATGTTCACGTTCGCTTCCCTCCCTGGAGGTGGTTTCTTTGCATGGCAAAAGGGCTGCCCGCGGCGAACCGGGACAACCCTTTTTGCAAAATTGGAATGCCGTACACCCAAGGCGCGCAGGCTTCCCCGCGGCACACCCCGCGGTCCGCTTAGTGCTGCTTTCTTCCGAACCTGACACGGTTCACGGTGCGGCGTTGCACGGGACCCGCGCACTTGGGAATTCCGTCTTGCGACCTAGTACGGCAAATTGCAGACGCAAAATGTCGACCCAAATAGTATACCGGAAACCGGAGAAAAATGCAAGCTTTTTCTTTTCATTCGCAGGGAACGGCTGAGAAAAAAGGGTATAGGAAACACGCCCTCTGCGCAACGCGCGCACGGCTTCCCCTTTTTGCAGTTGTCCCTCTAAAAAGCGCGGTCCCGTCAATCCTTCTTCTCGTAGGGGACGCGGTTGCGGCCGTCGTCCCAGAGGCGCTCGAGGTGGTAGAACTCGCGCTCCGGCTCGTAGAAGAGGTGGACGATGATGACGGAGAAGTCCATGACGATCCACCGGCCCTCGTTGTACCCCTCCGAGCGGACGAGAGGGAAGCCCAGGTCCTCCATCTTGACCTCGAGCTCGTCGTAGAGGGACTTGACGTGGTTGGGGTTGCGGCCGGAGGCGATGACGAAGTAGTCCGCGATGATGGTCATTTGGGTGATGTCCAGGCACACGATGTCCGTGCCCATCTTTTCGTCCAGGATATCGCAAGCCCGAAGGGCGATTTCTTTGATGTTTTCCGTCATTTTTCTTCTCCTTTTTCGGCTTTGGAACGCAGGATGAGCGCGTTCCAGGTCACAAGCGTGTCCGGATGCAGCACGCTGCCTTGGCGGATGGTCAGGATCATGGTTCTGCCGAGTGCTTCGCAGAGCGTGTCAAAGAGGGATCCTTGCGCCAAGCGGCGGATTTCGTCCACGTCGGGATAGCTGCGCGTGGGCTCGATGTAATCGGCCAGGTTGACCACGGCGTCCAGCACCGTCATGTCCGGCGCGCCGCACATGTGCCGCCGGATGGCGGTGAGCACCGCCCCATCCGTCACGCCGAGGTCGCGCGCGGCGAGCATGGCACTGACATAGGGGTGCAGAAGCTCCGGGTTCTCCAGCTGGTAGGCGTCCGGCTCCATGCCAAAGGCGCGGACCGTCTCGATCATCTCCGCCGGGCTCAGGCCCTTGGAGCAGTCGTGCAGAAGGCCGGCGGCCTCCGCGCGCAACGGGTCCGCCCCGTATTTTTGCGCGAGCTGCACCGCCGTCTCCGCAACGCCCAGGCTGTGCTTCAGGCGCTTTTTCGAGACGTGGTCTTCGAGGTAATGAATGTATTTTTTGCGCAGACTTTCATCCAAACGCTTCATAAACGGTATAAGTTCTCCCTGTCGATGTAGGCCCGCACCGCGCCGGGCAGCAGGCCCTCGGTGGATTGGCCGCGCGCGACGCGCCGGCGAATCTCCGTAGACGAGATATCGGGCCCCGAGGCGGGAACCAGGTGCACCTGCGCGCCGTAGCGGCTGCGCAGGTCCTCCAGGGCCGTGCCGATGGCCTCGTCCGCGACGCCCGGCCGGTGCAGGCAGATAAAGCGGCACAGCGTGCACACCTTCTGCGTGTTGCGCCAGTTGGGCAGATCCAGGAGCGTATCGGCGCCGATGATGTAATAGAATGCGGCCTCCGGGTGCTGCGACGAGAGGATCTGCAGCGTGTCGACGGTGTAGATGGTGCCCTGGCGGCACACCTCCACGTCGCTGGCCTGCGCCCAGGGAAGGGGTTCGACCGCAAGGCGCGTCATCTCCAGCCGCTGCGCAGGGCTCGCGCCCAGATGCGCCTTGTGCGGCGGCCTTCCCGAGGGAAGGAAGAGCACGTGCGAAAGCTGCAGCGCATCCCGGGCCTCCCCGGCGATGGCGATGTGCCCCAAGTGGATGGGATCAAAGCTGCCGCCCATCAGGCCCACGCGTGTTTTGCTGCTCATCTTGGCACACTCCTATAATCCATACATAGTATAACCGATTTCGGGAAAAATGTAAAATGATTTTCCGCCCAAAGTTGGACAATGGGCGGCAAGGGGGGATGGCGAAAAGATGCAGGCGCGCACAAAGGCGGCCCGCGCGCTGGACCGCGCCCTGGGCGCGGCGATGCTGTGGGGCCTTTCCTTTCTCTGGTTTGCCACGCGCTTGGGGGCGCTGTGGCCGGCGGCGGCACTGGCCGCGGCGCTGACCGCGCTTGCGGCGTATGCGCTACACCTGTATCGCAGGCGGCGCAGCCGCCGGCTCGACGCGGAGCGGGCGCGCGCGGGGCAGCGGCGCGCGGCGGTCTACCGCCTGACGATGCTGCCGGAAAAGACCGCGCTCTGCCAGGCTGCGGAGGCGCTGGCCCGAGCCTATGCCCTGACGCCCGCCGGGGCGCGGGCGTCCGTCCGCCTCTTTACCGACGCAAAGGGCCGGCGCATTGCCGCCGGGCTGCACCAGAGCCCGCAGCCCGCGGACGTGCGCGAGGTGCACGACTTCCACCGCGCGCGGGGCGAAGACCACGGCGTATTGATCTGCGCGGGCGGCGCGACGGAGGCGGCCAAGTCCTATGCCGGGCGCCTGGAGCCGCCGCTGCGCCTGCTGGAGGCGGAGCGCCTGCCCCTCCCCGATCCCCCGAAGCGCGATGCGCCGCGCGCCGCGGCAAAAAAAGGCCCGGCCGCCGTGCTTGCGCGGCTGCCGGGCGAGGAGCGCGCGCCGCGCTGCCTGCTGGTGGCGGCGCTGCTCATGACCGCGTACATTCTCCTGGACGCGCGCAGCTGCCTGCTGGCGGCGCTGCTGCTGCTGTTCCTCGCCCTGGCCGGGCGGGGCAGAGCGGCGGAGTCCGGCGAGCGCGAGCTCTTCTAAAATCAGACCAGGACGATCTTGGGGTCCTTGCGCGCCGGGCGGTAGATCACGAACCGGTTGCCCACGCACAGGACCGGATCGGCGTGGACCGCCTCGCACAGCAGGCCGCAGGCCTCGCGCGTTTCATAGGGCGCGTTCTTGAGGACCTGGACCTTGATGAGCTCGCGGGCCTCCAGCGCGTCCCAGGCCTGCTTGGAGAGGTTGGGCGTGATGCCCTCCTTGCCGATGTAGACCACGGGGTCAAAGTCATTGGACAGGGCGCGCAGCTGGGCGCGCTGTTTGGACGTAAGGGGCATGAAACGGGCCCTCCTTCTTTTAGTTGATGAATTCGAATTCGACGTCGCCCAGGCGCACGGTGTCCCCGTCGGAGGCGCCCTTTTCGCGCAGGGCGTCGATGATGCCCAGGCGCCGGAGCGTGCGCTCGAAGTAGGCCATGCTCTCGGCGTCGTCCAGGCGCACGCGCAGGATCAGCGCGTCGACCGCGGGGCCCTCGACGATGAAGTCCTCGTTCTCCCGGCGCACGGCAAAGGGCGCGCCCAGGCCCGCGGCGAACTCCTGCGCGCCGGCCTCCTCCTCGAAGGAGTCCAGGGGCGGGAGCGCGGCCAGGCGGCGCACGCAGGCGTCCACCAGCGGCGCAAAGCCCTGGGCGGTCGCTGCGGAGACGGCGAAGATCTCCGTATCCGTTCCCGCGACCGCATCGCGCAGGCGCTCGAGGTTCTCCTGCGCGCCGGGCAGGTCCATCTTGTTGCAGACGAGGATCTGCGGCTTCTTGTCCAGCTCGCGGTAGCGCGCGAGCTCCCGGTTGATGACCGCGAGGTCCTCCAGCGGATCGCGGCCCTCGCTGCCGGAGATGTCCAGCACGTGCAGGAGCAGGCGCGTGCGCTCGACGTGGCGCAGGAACTCGTGCCCAAGGCCCGCCCCCTCGCTCGCGCCCTCGATCAGGCCGGGGATGTCTGCGAGGACGAACCCGTCCGTGCGGGCCTTGACAACGCCCAGGTTCGGCAAAAGGGTGGTGAAGTGATAGTTGGCGATCTTGGGCTTTGCGGCGGTGAGGACCGAGAGGATCGTGGACTTGCCCACGTTCGGGAAGCCGACAAGGCCCACGTCCGCGATGGTCTTCAGCTCCAGCTGCACGTCGAACACCTTCGTGCGCACGCCGGGCTTGGCAAAGTTCGGCGCCTGGCGCACGGCGTTGGCGAAGTGGCTGTTGCCCCAGCCGCCGCGGCCGCCGTGGAGCACCACGCGCGGCTCGTTCGGCTCGCGCACGTCCGCCAGGACCTTGTCCGTGGCCATGTCGCGCACGATGGTTCCCGGCGGGACCTTGATGACCAGGGCCGCGCCGCTCTTGCCGCTGGCGCGGCCCGCGCCGCCGGGCGCGCCGGCTTCGGCGTAGAACTTGCGGTTGTAGCGGAAGTCCAGCAGCGTGTGCATGCCGTGGTCGGCCACAAAGACGATGTCCCCGCCGCGGCCGCCGTCCCCGCCGTCGGGGCCGCCGGCCTGGACGAACTTTTCGCGGTGGAAGCTGACCTTGCCGTCCCCGCCGTCCCCGGCCTTGAGTTTGATGCGAACGATATCGACAAATGTTGACATTTGATTTCTCCTTGCATGGCGCGATTGGGAAAGAGCCTGCGCGCGCCGGAAACGGGGGGAAATCCCTCCGGCGTTCCTTAATCATATCGGATTGCGCGCATCTTTGCAATGCGCGGCGCGCAAAAAGGAGGGGATTTGCGCAAGATTTTACGTTGCGCTCCCCTCTTTTTTCTCCGCGGCCTCCTGCGCGGCGCAGTATTCGCAAAGGCTGCGCAGCGTGCACTGCGCGCACTTGGGCGCGCGGGCCGAGCAGACCCTGCGCCCGTGGAAGATGAGGTAGTGGTGCGCGCGGGACCATTCCGCCTTGGGGATGGCCTGCATGAGCTGCGCCTCGGTCTTTTCCACGTCCTTGGCGTGGGCCAGGCCCAAGCGGTTGGAGACGCGGAACACGTGCGTATCCACGGCGATGGCGTCGCCGTGGAAGGCGTTGGCGTAGACGACGTTGGCGGTCTTGCGGCCCACGCCCGGCAGGGAGTTGAGCGCGTCCCAATCGCCGGGCACCTCGCCGCCGAACTTTTCGCAGATCATGCGGCAGGCGGCGACGATGTTCTTGGCCTTGTTGTGGTAGAGCCCGCACTCGCGGATCTGCGGCTCGAGCTCCTCGGGCGTGATGGCGGCAAGGTCCTTGGGGCATTTGTAGCGCGCAAAGAGCTTCTGCGTCACCAGGTTCACGCGCTTGTCGGTGCACTGGGCGGAGAGCATGGTCGCAACGAGCGTCTCAAAGGGATTGGTAAAGTGCAGCTCGGGCCCGGCGTCCGGATAGAGGCGCCGGAGCTCCGCGAGGATTTCCGCGTTTCTCTCCGCAGAGTTGATCTGTGTCACGAGGGTTCTCCTTTCCTTTGTAGACGGGCGGGATCAGAGCGGCGCGGGCGAAACCTGCAGCGAGCCGCCCTGCTCCCGGGCGATGTAAAAGCCGATGAGGTTGTGCAGGGGATTTGCGCGGTAGACCTGCGCGGCCACGGGCATATCCTGCACGGGAAATCGCACCGACAGGCCGCAGCCCAGGGATACGGCGCGCGGCGTGGTGATCACCTGCGCGCGCACGCCCGCCCGGCGCAGCATCTCCTCAAAGCGAAGGACCGCCTGTCTGGAACGGAAGGCGGCAATTCCGTAGCTTTCCATAGAAACTTTCCCTCCCAAAGGTCGTCGTAAAGCAGAGAAACCTGCCATACACTTAGAATACGATTTGGAATTGCCAGTGGTGCGGGAGGGAAGAGAATGATTTACCTGGACAACGCGGCGACCTCGTACCCAAAGCCGGAGAGCGTGCTGCGCGCAGTGGAGCGCACAATGCGCTTCCTCGGCGCAAACCCGGGGCGGTCCGGCCACCGGATGTCGCTGGCGGCGGCGCGCATCGTCCTGGACGCGCGCGAGGCGCTGGCGAGCCTTCTGCACGTGCAAAACCCGGACGACATCGTCTTTGGCGCCAACTGCACGGACATGCTCAACCTCGCGCTGCAGGGCGCGTGCCGCCAGGGGATGCACGTTTTGACCTCGGCCTACGCGCACAACTCCGTGCTGCGGCCGCTGCACCGCCTGGCGGCTGAGGGGCGCATCCGCCTGACCATCGCGGTGGACCCGCTGGCGCGCATGGGGCCGGACGTGGACCTGCTCGCGCTGCCCCACGCGGACAACGTGACCGGCGCGATCCTGCCCGTCGAGCAGGCGGCGGTGCTCTGCCGGATGCACAAGTGCCTGCTATTGGTGGACGCGGCGCAGACCGCGGGCGTGCTGCCCCTGTACCCGGAGGAATGGGGCGTGGACCTGTGCGCCATGCCCGGGCACAAGGCGCTGCTGGGCGCGCAGGGCACGGGGGCGCTCTACATCCGCCCCGGCCTGGACCTGGAGCCCCTGAAAGCCGGGGGCACGGGCACTTCCTCCCACCTGCTCACGCAGCCGCGGGAGCGGCCGGAGCGCTACGAGAGCGGCACGCTCAACACGCCCGGCATCGCGAGCCTCGGCCAGGGCGCGCGGTTCTGCCTGCTGCACCGGCCGGAGATCCGGGGGCGCGAGCTGCTGCTGACCGAGCGCCTGCTCGCGGGGCTGATGGACATCCCGCGCGTGACGGTCTACGGGCCGCTGGACGCGGTCTCGCGCGTGGGCACGGTCAGCTTCAACGTGGGCGGCCTGCCCTCCGGCCGCGTCGCGGACGAACTGGACGGCGCGGGCATCTGCGTGCGCGCGGGGCTGCACTGCGCGCCCCTGGCGCACGAAGCCATGGGCACGGGCGAGCGCGGCGCGGTACGGGCGAGCCTGGGCTATGCCAGCACCGCCGCGGACGTGGACGCGCTGCTGCGGGCGGTCGCGCGCATCGAAAGGGGGCGGGAAGCTTGAGCAAGCCCTGGTACGACGGACTCTTTTCCGACGCGGACGACGCGCTCGGCCACGCGCTCTCCCTGCTGGAGGGGCTGCGCGGCGCGCTGCCCCGCGAGCGGGCCGGCGCCGTGGACGAAGCGGCCGCCCTGCTGCGCCGCGCCTGCGCGCTCTATGCGTGCGCAAAAAAGGCCGCGGAACAAGCCCCCGGCCTCTGTGAGGCTCCCAGCCCCTGTGGAGCTCCCGGCCCCTGTGGAGCTCCCAGCCCCTGTGCGGCAAAGGACCCGGATCAGTAGTCGTCGCGCAGTTCCTGCAGGAGCGCCTCTGTGATGCGCTCCTTCTCCTGCGCAAAGGGAACGGTGGGGTCAAAGACGATCGGCTCGCCAAAGCGCAGGTACTTCTCCTTGCGGTTGATGCTCATGGCCACAAAGGAAAGGCGCTTGCCCGTGCGCTTGTAGTAGAGCTTCCCCAGGTGCAGAAAGCCCGTGTAGATCTCGCCGATCTCCTTCCCCTCCTGGGCGTAGTGGACGTCGCTCATGATGAGGAGGTTTTCGCCCTTTTCCAGCTCGTCCACCGAGAGGTCGAAGGTCTTCATCACGGTCTTGAGTCCCCGCCAGACCGGCACCGCGCGGATCTGCGTGCGGAAAAACCAGGCGATGGGATGGCTCATCAGGCGCGCCAAAGCGCGCGCCAGGGGTTTTGGCATCCGGGCGCGCTGGGGAAGGGTGTAGTTGGCAAAGTGTTCGCGGCACTTGTCCGCGTCAAAGAACATGTGCAGCGACCAGATGTGAAATTCCACGGGAGAGTAGAGATATACGGCCACGGGGCCGTAGTTGTTCAGGTGCCGCGTGACCAGCACGCAGGGCGCCTGTACGCGCTCCGCGCCGCGCACGTCCATCTTCTCTGCAAAGACGCGAACGACCGCGCGCACCGCGCGGAACCATCTCGGGTAGATCGACATTTGGGGTCCTCCCCCAGCAGCTCAGGTTGCTCAGGCGCTGGGCGCATGTTTTTTGCCCTTGCGCACGGCAGCAATCAGGAGGGCGAGAGCGGAGAGCAAGAGCACCAGCCCCGCGCCCAGGAACAGGATGGTTCCGTTGTAGTAAACGTCCAGCCTGCTGAAAATATCGGCCGGAAGAAAGGTCGTCAGCGCTTCATCCAGCCAGCCCAAAACAAAGTCCATGGCAGTTCCTCCAAACCCGGTTTCCTGGTAAAACGGAAAGAGGACTTGGGCGGACGCGCGCGCCGCTTTCCTTCCTCTCCCGACTCATCTATACTCCAGTATACCATTCTTTTCTTCTTTTGTGAAGCCGGTGCGCAAGATTGTGCCCGGCTTGACTTGCGAGCCGTATGCCGATACAATGAGAGGAGATTCGGGAAATGGGGTGGCACGGTGTTAAAGGGCGAAAGGCGGCGCGAGGAGATCCTGCGCACGGCGGAATCCCTCTTCTACGCGCAGGGGTACGAGCGGACCACGATCCAGCAGATTCTCACGGCCCTGGGCCTGTCCAAGGGCGGATTCTACCATCACTTTGCGAGCAAGGAGGCGCTGCTGCAGGCCATCTGCGACCGCAAGGCGCAGGAGTCCTATGCGGCCGCGCGCAAGGCGGTGGACGAATGCCCCGGCGGCTGGCCGGAGAAGTTCAACGCGCTCTTTGACCAATACGGCATGTGGCGGCCGGGCAATGCGGACTTCATGGGCCTGCTCATCCGCGTGGCCTATCGGGAGGACAACCTGGTCATGCGCGACAAGCTCAAGCGCCGGACCATGAGCCTCATGCTCCCGCTCGTGGAGGAGATCGTGCGCGGCGGCGTGCAGGACGGCGTATTTCTCACGCCCTATCCGGAGGGAACGGGCACGCTGGTTCTGCAGCTGGGCGCGAGCTTTTCGGACGCGATCGCGGCGCTGCTGCTCTCCCCCGACGTCCCGCCGGACACGGCGAAGATCCTGGAGAACCTGGAGCTCTACCGCTACGCGGTCGAGCAGATCCTGGGCGCGCCCTACGGCAGCATCGTGCTCTACCAGATGCGGCAGATGGTCGAGGTCTGCACCGCCATCTACGAGCGGCACGTGCGCCTGCAGCGCGGCCTTTCGCCCCTGGACAAGTCCATGGACGCACACTGAACAAAAAAGGAGGTTTCCCGCGATGAACAAGCCCTCCCCCGCATTCCGGCGCGCGGCCGCGCTGATCGCCTTTGCGGCGCTGTGCTTCGGCGTTGCGCTGTACTGGCAGCAGGTCTGCCGTTTCTTCTCCAGCGCGGCCTCGGTGTTCCGGCCGATCGTGCTGGCGGCCGTCATCGCCTTCTTCGTCAACCTGCCCATGCGCCTCTATGAAAAATGGCTCGGCAAGCTCTTGGCCCGCGCGCGGCTGGGACAGAAGAAGGACACGCTGGTGCGGGCGCTCTCGATGCTGCTGTCGTTTCTGACCTTTGTGGCGGTGCTGGTGTTCGTTGTGGCGCTTCTGTACCCGCAGCTGCGCCAGAGCGTGACGCAGCTCGTGCGCAGCCTGCCGGAATACGGGCGCAGGCTGATCGAGTGGTCGCAGGAATACCTGCCCGGTCTGGACCTGGAGACGCGCATCCAGGAGTTCATACAGAAGTACATGACCATGGACGCGCTGCAGGACCTGCTCTCCAACGCTGCGCCGCACCTGTTCTCCCTGACCTCGTCCACGGCCTCGGTGATCACGGATTTCGTCCTGGCGCTGATGCTGTCGTTCTACCTGCTGCTGTCCAAGAACAAGCTCGTGCGCCAGGCCAAGAGCGTGCTGAACGCCTATGCGCCGCGCCTTGCCAGGGTCGTGCTCCCGGTGGCCACGCGCCTGAACGACAAGTTCCGCAAGTTCCTCGGCGGCCAGATCACCGAGGCGGTGATCCTGGGCATGCTCTGCTTCATCGGCATGACGGTGCTCAGCCTGCCCTACGCGCCGCTGGTGAGCACCCTGGTGGGCGTCACGGCGGTCATCCCGATCTTCGGCGCCTACATCGGCGCGATCGTCTCGGCGTTCCTCATTCTCATGGACAATCCGCTCTCGGCGGTGATCTTCCTGGTGTTCCTGATCGTGCTGCAGCAGGTGGAGGGAAACCTCATCTACCCGCGCGTCGTGGGCGATTCGATCGGCCTTTCCGGGCTGTGGGTCCTGCTGGCGGTGATCGTGGGCGGCGGCTTCTTCGGCATCCCGGGCATCTTCGTGGGCATCCCGGTCATGAGCGTGATCTACGACCTCGTGCGGGAGGACCTGGCCCGCCGCCGCGCCGCAGCCAAGGGCTAGCGGGCATCCTGCACGCGGCGCAGCGCCTCCCCGGCGATCTCGCCGTCTGCGACGATGGCCGCAAGGCCGGGGGCGTAGCGGTCCAGCATGGCCGCGGGCATCTGGATGTAGCGGTCGAGCACCTCGTGGGTAAGGGACCCTTCCGCCATGAGCGAGGTTCGGAAGCGGACTTCTCCCTCGTCGTAGTCCATCTCGAAATTGCCCAGCAGCAGGCCGTAATTGATGCGGTGCAGATACTCGGCCGCCTCGAGCCGGCGCGCGTCCGGCACGGTCTGGCGGAAGCTGGCGATGCAGATCAAAAAGGGCGCGCGGGCGTAGACCAGCACGGGATAGACGCCGTGCTCGCCCCGCGCGGCAAAGGTATAGAGGCTTCCCCCCTCCTCCTCCTGGCGGCAGCGGCAGCCGGACGCTTCCAGGTAGGCGCGCGTGCAGTCCTGCAAGGAATCCATCTCTCTTTTCCCCCTTCCTCCTCTTCAGGGTATGCGCCAAGGGACGCGAAGTTGACGTCCCGCGCAGGGGAGAAAAAAGCGGCCCCCGGATGATTCCGGGGGCCGCTCTTTGCAGAAACGCGGTTATTCGTCGTCGTCGGGCAGGTTGGCAGAAGCGATGATCTTCTGGGCGATGTTGGCGGGGACCTCCTCGTAGCGGACGAACTTCTTGGTGAAGGAGCCGCGGCCCTGCGTCATGGCGCGAAGGTCCGTGGCGTACTTGAAGATCTCCGACAGGGGAACCTCGACCACGACCTCCTGGCCGTCCTCGACCGGGTTCATGCCCAGCACGCGGCCGCGCCGGCGGTTCATGTCGCCGATGATGTCGCCCATGTACTCGTCGGGGACCGTGATGTCCAGGGAATAGATGGGCTCCAGCAGCACGGGATCGGCGTCCACGCACTTCTTGAGCGCCAGGCGCGCGGCAGTCTTAAACGCCATTTCCGAGGAATCCACGGGGTGGTAGGAGCCGTCGTGGAGGGTGGCGCGCAGGTGCACCATCGGGTAGCCGGCGAGCACGCCGCGGACGATGTTCTCGCGCAGGCCCTTTTCAACCGCGGGGATGAAGGCGCGCGGCACGACGCCGCCGACGACGTTGTCCACGAACTCGAAGTCCTTGTCCTCGTCGTAGAGGGGTTCAAAGAGGATCTTGACGTGGCCGAACTGGCCATGGCCGCCGGTCTGCTTCTTGTGGCGTCCCTCGGCGTCGATGGACTTGCGGATCGTCTCGCGGTAGGGGATCTTGGGGTCCACGAGCGTGGACTCGACGCCGAACTTGGAGGCGAGCTTCTTGACCGTGACGTCCAGCTGCATCTCGCCCTGGCCGGAGAGGATGGTCTCCGAGGTCTCGGCGGGCTTTTCGATGCGGAAGGAGGGATCTTCCTCGGCCAGGCGCTGCAGGCCCTGCATGATCTTGTCTTCCTCGCCCTTCTTCTTGGCGACGATGGCCATGGAGTAGCTGGGTTCGGGGTAGGTCACCCACGGGAAGACGATGGGATGCACGGGGTCGCAGAGCGTGTCGCCGGTCTTGGTGTCCGCAAGCTTGGTCAGCACGCCGATGTCGCCCGCGATGAGCTTGAAGGAAGGCGTCAGCTTCTTGCCGCACATGGTCGAGATGGAGCCGGCCTTGGCGGTCTTTTCGATGTTGGCGTTGGTGAACTGCGTGTTGGGCGTCAGCACGCCGGAGATGATCTTGATGAGGGAGATCTTGCCCACAAAGGGGTCGGCCAGGGTCTTAAAGACCTGCGCAGAGAAGGGCTCGTCCACGGAGCAGACGCGCTCGGCCGGCTCGTTCGTCTTGGGGTTGGTGCCGCGCTTGGGGAAGGCCTTTTCCACGGGCGAGGGCATGAGGGTCACGATGAAGTTCAGCAGGTTGGAGATGCCCAGCGCCGGCAGCGCCGCGCCGCAGAACACGGGCGTGATCGTCGCCGCCGCGATGCCCTTGCGCAGGCCGCGGAACTTCTCCTCGTCCGTGAGCTCCCCGGTCTCGAAGTACTTCTCCATCAGCTCGTCGTCCGCAGAGGCCGCAGCCTCGGTGACCTCTTCCCAGACCTCGTCGATCTTCTCCTGCATCTCGGGCGTGGTGTCCATCTCCTTGGAGAACTTGTCCAGGTAGCGGTAGGACTTGCCCGTGACCAGCGAGGAGAAGCCGATGAACTTGCCGTCCTCGTAGATGGGCAGCATGACCGGGCAGATGGCGGTCTGGTACTTCTCCTTGAGCTGGGAGATGACCTTGTCGTAATCGGCGTTTTCGCGGTCCATGGAGTTGATGAAGATCGCCCGCGGGATGGAGTGCTTGCTGGTGTAGGCCATGGCCTTTTCCGCGCCGACGCTCAGGCCCGTCACCGCGCCGATGACGATCAGCGCCGCGTCCGCGATGCGCAGGGGACCCATCATCTCCCCGATGAAGTCGAAATACCCGGGGATGTCGATGAAGTTGATCTTCGTGTCCTTCCATTCCACGGGGGCAACCGCGGTGCTGATGGAGAACTGGCGCCGGATCTCCTCCGGATCGTAGTCGGAGACCGTGGTCCCCTCCTCCACGCGGCCCATGCGGTCAATCGCGCCGGTGGTCCACAGCAGGGCTTCGGTCAGGGTCGTCTTGCCCTCGCCGCCGTGGCCGACGATCGCGATGTTGCGAATATTCTGAGAAGTATAGTCTTTCATGGAATGGGGTCCTCCTTCTTCCGTAATCAAAGAACTCGATAACGCCATTTTAACATACTTTACCGATGTTGAAAAGCCCCTTTATTCGCCGAGAAAAAATTTATTTTTTGCGGAGTATTTTTCGGCCCTTTCGGGGCCGCGGGGAGGCCGGATCAATCCCCGCGGTACTTGACCATCAGCTCGCGGAAGAGCGCCGCGGACGTCGGCGGCGTATAGGTGATGGCGTTGGCGCCCGCCTCGATCGTGCGCAGGATCGTCTCCTCCGTGGAGCCGCCGGTGGCGATGATGGCGGCCTGGGGGAACTCGCTGCGGATGCGGCGCACGAGGGGCGCGGTGTTTTCGGCGGCCGAGACGTTGAGGATGTCCGCGCCGGCGGCCAGGCGCGCCTCGACATCCGTGTCCATGCGCGCGACGGTGACCACGACCGGGATGTCGATGACCTCCTTGAGCCGGCGGATGCACTCGTTGCTCGTCGGGGCGTTGACGACGACGGCCGTGGCGCCCAGGGCCTCGGCGTCCATGGCCAGGTTCACCACGCGCGCGCCGCTGGTGATGCCGCCGCCGACGCCCGAGAACACGGGCATCTCCGCCGCGGTCAGCACCGCGTGGGTGATGGCGGGCTGGGGCGTAAACGGATAGACGGCGATGACCGCGTCCGCATTGATGTTGCGGATGATGGCCACGTCCGTGGTAAAGACCAGGGACTTGATCCGGCGGCCAAACACGCGGATGCCGCTGGCCTGGGCGATGCAGCGCGGGATCTCGATCATGTGGTCGCGGAGATTGCCGCGGTACTCGGGCACAAACTTCTCCGCCTTTTCCGGGCGATCCACCCGATCCTGGTTCACATTGCACATGCGCATTCCCCTCTTTCGTACAATCGAATTTTCTCTACCCTATCACATTTTTCCAGCCGCGTCAAATCCCGTCCTGCGCGGCGCACTGCATCCACAGGCGCAGGACTTCGCCCAGGGAGGAGCGGTAGCTGCGGCCGGGCAGGTCCTGCGCCAGCACCAGCGGCACGCGCGCGACGGCCTCCCCCTCCCGCATGGCGACGGCCTCGCCCACGATCTCCCCGGCGGAAAGCGGGGCGCGCAGGACGCTGGGCGCGCTCACCTCCACCGTGAGGCTCGCGCCCTCGCCCTTGCGCGTGAGCGCCGTCAGGTCCGCCTTGGCCGCAAGATCCGCCTGGCGCACGACGGCGTTTTCCACGGGCACGCCCTGCACGACGACATCCCCCTCATGCAGAAGCTCCGCCGTCTCATAGTGGTCAAAGGCGTATGTTAAGAGCTCCTGCGCCAGGGAAAAGCGCTTTGCGCTCGTCGAGGAGCCGAGGATCACGGCCAGGAACCGCTCCCCGCCGCGCTTGGCGGTCGCGCTGATGCAGTAGCCCGCCTCGCTCGTGGAGCCGGTCTTGACGCCGTCCGCGCCCTCGTAGAAGCGGATGAGGCGGTTGGTGTTGACCAGGTCCGTCACGCGGTTGTTCTTGTGCAGGATCTCGTCCATCCAGATGGGGGAATAGTCGAAGTACAGGGGATGCGAGAGCACTTCGAGCGAAAGCGCGGCGATGTCCCGCGCGGTGGTGTGCTGGCCTTCAGCCGGCAGGCCCGAGGCGTTGACATAGTGCGTGCCCGAAAGGCCGAGTTCCGCGGCGCGCTCGTTCATGCGGCCGGCAAAGGCGTCCTCGCTGCCGCGCAGGAGCTCGGCCAGCGCCACGGCGGAGTCGTTTGCCGAGGCCACGATCAGGGACTTGAGCAGGTCCTCCACCGTGTAGACGCCGCCCGCGTCCAGCAGCGCCTGCGAGCCGCCCATGCCCGCGGCCGCCTCCGAGACGGTGACCTCGTCCGCAAGGGCAATCTCCCCGTCGTCGAGCGCCTCCAGCGTCAACAGGATCGTCATCAGCTTCGTCAGGCTCGCGGCCGGGCGCTGCTCGTCCGCGTTCTTCTCCAGGATCACGGTTCCGCTGCGCGCGTCCAGGAGCAGCACCGAGACCGCGTCCGCCTCCATGGGCAGCTCGCTCTCCAGGGGCTCGCCCTGCGCGGGGGCGGTCTCCGCCTGCGTGGTGGCGCTCTCCGCCCGCGCCGCGGCGGGCAAGAGCAGCAGCAGCGCCGCAAGCAATGCGGCAACCCATCGCTTTTTCATGCAAAATCCCTCCCGTCTGCTCCATAGGTAAGCAGAACGGGAGGGATTTATGCCCGGATTCCGCGCGTTTATTCGATGGCTTCCCCGGAGGCCCAGGCCACGCCCAGGTGCCGGCAGACCGTGGCCGCCAGGTCCGAAAAGCTCGTCCGCACGCCCAGGTCCCCGGTCGCGCCGCCGTGCAGCAGCAGGGGGACGTATTCGCGCGTGTGGTCCGTGCCGCGGAAGGTGGGGTCGCAGCCGTGGTCGCCGGTCACGGCGAGGAGGTCGCCCGGGCGCAGGCGCCGGAGCGCCTCGCCCAGCGTCCTGTCGAAGTGCTCCAGCGCGCGGCCATAGCCCTCCGCGTCGCGGCGGTGGCCGTAGAGCATGTCAAAATCCACCAGGTTCACAAACAGCAGGCCGGAAAAGTCGCGCTCGAGCAGGTCGAGCAGCGCGCGCTCGCCCTCCTCGTTCCCGTGCGTGGGGAAGGACTCCGTGATGCCCCGGCCGGCGAAGATGTCGGAGATCTTGCCCACGGCCAGGACGTCCCGGCCCGCGGCCTGCAGCGCGTCGAGCATCGTCCTACCGGCCGGCTCCAGGGAGAAGTCGCGCCGGTTGGCGGTGCGAACGTACTGCCCCTGGCCGCCCACGAAGGGCCGCGCGATGACGCGCCCGACGGCCAGGTCCCCGGTGAGCATCCCGCGCGCGGTTTGGCAGATCGCGTAGAGCTCCGAAAGGGGCACGACCTCCTCGTGCGCGGCGACCTGAAACACGCTGTCGGCCGAGGTGTAGACGATCAGCGCGCCGCGGCGGACGGCCTCGTCCCCCAGGCGCTGGATGATCTCCGTGCCCGAGGCCGTGCAGTTGCCGATGCACGGCCGGCCGACCGCCTGGGAGAACCGCTCCAGGAACGCGTCGGGGAACCCGTGCGGAAACGTGGGAAACGGCTTGTCCAGCACGAGGCCGCTCAGCTCCCAGTGGCCTGTGGTCGTGTCCTTGCCGCGCGAGCGCTCGGCCATCTTCCCCCAGCCCGCCTGGGGCAGGACCGCGTCCTGCGCGCCCAGCAGGCGCAGGAGCCCGAGCGAGCGCAGGTTCGGCAGCGCGAGGTCGGGCATTCTGGCCAGGATGTGCAAAAGCGTATGGCAGCCCGCGTCGCCGAACTGCGCGGCGTCGGGCAGTTCCCCGACGCCCAGGCTGTCCAGCACGACGACGACGGCGCGATTTTTCTTCTTCATAGTTGGGGTTTCCTCCTTCGTAGTTTCCGCGTCTTAGGCAAGGCACGCCGAGGCGAGGCACCGCAGCGCGAGGGCGAGCGCCTGCGCCGCAAAGACGGCGGCGAGCAGGCGGGCATAGGCCGTCTTCCCCGGGATGCGCGCGCGCAGCGCGGCATAGGCCGTCACGCAGCAGCCCATGCACCACGCCGCAAGCGACAGCAGCCCCTGCGGCACGAGCAGCACGCCAAAGGCCAGCGCGCCCGCCCAGCCGTGCGCCGCGATCCACGCACTCCAGGCCATCCCCACGGAGAAGGCCCGGCTCACGAGCAGCGCCGCGCAGAGCGCGCAGCCGAAGGGATGCAGGGAGCAGAGCCAGAGCGCCAGCACCGCAAGTCCCTCCCGCAGGAGGGAGAGCAGCGCGCCCGCCGAGGCGGAGACCGGCGAAAAGAGATCCAGTCCCTCCCCGCCCGTGCGAAAGCCGCTCGTCGCCGCCGCAATGGCGAGAAAGACGGCGATTCCGTATCCGATTCCATAGTCTGCCAGGTGTTTTTTTGCGCCGCGCGCCGCGTCTTTCCACAAGGCGCATCCCTCCCCTTTAGGAAGGGTATGTTTCCTCCTGCGCGTCCATGCGCCTTAGGCGCAGGTGCTCGCAGATCTGCGCGAGGAACGCTCGGTTCGTGGGCTTGCCGCGCTCGGCCTCCACGGTATAGCCGAACCGGGACTGCAGCGCGCGCAGGTCCCCGCGCACCCAGGCGCACTCGATGGCGTAGCGGATGTTGCGCTCCACGCTGTCGGGCGTGCGGCGCATCTCCCGCGCGATGGGCGCGTAGATCCGGCTGCGCACGTCCGCCAGCGCCCCCTCGTCCTGCAGGGCGATCTCCAGCGCGCGGCAGAGCTGGCGGGTGCCGAGCGTCTGCGGCTTGAACCCCAGGCGCAGGAGCTCCTCGCCGAGGGCGTTTCGGTCCGGCGCAGCCAGGGCCGCGCCGCGCACATCGTCCAGCGCCGCGGCGAGCTCCGCCTCAAGGGCAAACCGGGCATTCTTTGGCGCGCGCAGGTTCTGCGCGCAGGGCAGCAGCAGCACGCAGGGCCTGGGCGCGAGCGCGCGGGCGAGCGCGAGGCCGTCCTGCCCCGGCAGGACCGCGTCCAGGACGAAGAGATCCGCGCCGCTGCGGCGCAGCGCCTCCTCGTCCACACGGCCGCCCGCGGCAAGGCCCACGACGCGGTCCGCGCCGCGCGCCCGGATCTGCGCCCGCACGCGCTCGGCGTCCCCCAGCGTCCGGCGAAGGATATAGATGCGCATCTGCCCGCCCCCTTTCGCACCCCTGGAAAGAGGGTTCGACGCGCGGGCGCGATTTCCTGCCAAAGACACCATGCACTCTTTTTTGTGCATTTGTTAAAAGATGGGTTATGCACTCTTTTTGGGGACTAAAGAGGGCGGCTGAAAAGCCGCCCTCTCTCACTGGGTGTCGAGCATCCAGTCGATGTAGAGGCCATAGCCCTTGGTCGGGTCGTTGACGTAGACGTGCGTGACCGCGCCCACGATCTTGCCGTTCTGCAGGATGGGGCTGCCGCTCATGCCCTGCACGATGCCGCCGGTGACGCTGAGCAGCTCCGGGTCCGTGATCTCGACGACCATGGAGCGGGAGGCCCGGGAGGCCTGGGGCGTGAGCCGGATGATCTCGCAGGCAAACTCCTGCACGCCGCTGCCGTCGATGGTGGTCAGGATCGTGGCGGGGCCGAGCTCCACCTCGGACTGCGCGGCCGCGGGCAGGCCCTGCGGGTAGAGCGGGTTGGGGTCCGGGTCGCGCGCGCTGCCGTAGACGCCGAACTCCGTGTTCTTGGTCAGGGTTTCCAACGCGTCGAAGTTCCCGGTGAAGACGCCGTGCAGCTCCCCGGCCTGGCCGCGGGCGCCCTTCTGCACGTCCACGATCTCGCTGACGTAGACTTGGCCGTGGTCGATGGGCAGGATGCTGCCGGTGTCCAGGTCCGTCACCGCGTGGCCGAGGGCGCCGAAGGCCTTCTTCTTGGGGTCGATATAGGTCAGGGTCCCGATGCCGGCGGTGGAGTCGCGCACCCAGATGCCCAGGCGGCGCTGGCCGGTCTCATCCGTCGCGGGCTCGACGGTCGCGGTGCGCTCCTGGCCGTCGCGCACATACTCCACGGTGAGCGCGCCGTCCCCGCTGCTGCGCACGGCGTCCGTCAGGTCCTGCATGGAGTCGATGGACGCGCCGTTGACGCGCTTGATCAGGTCCCCGGAGCTGAGCCCCGCGTCGCGCGCGGGGTTGACCGTCGTGCCGTCCGGAAGGTAGACCTCCGCGCTGTCGACGATGAACACGCCGTCCGTAAACAGCGTCAGGCCGATGCTCTGGCCGCCGGGGATGAGGATGCGCGCGTCCTCCACGCGAACCTCGACGGTCTTGAGGGGAATCCACCCCAGAAGCGAGAACTCGACCCGCGCGCTGCCCGGCTCCTCCGTGGTCAGCGTCGTCACGCGCGAGCCGAGCGTCTCATCCGTTGAGGAGAGCACGCACGTGCTGTCCTCCGCCACCTCCGCCTTTATGGGCAGAAAAAAAGAATACGACTTTTCCTCGCCCGGCGTCAAATGAATCAGGTCCGGGATTTTGCGCAAGCTCTGGACGGAAGGCATGGAGTTCCATGCCACCAGGGCGCACGCCAATATCCCTCCCAGCACCCGTTTTGCTTTCATTTTCCACACCCCATTTGCGATTTTTCACGCTTAAGGTGTGGACTTTGCATCCGCGTTATTCTGGGAGATGTCGGAACCCGTTTCTCGACGTGGTCTAGTTGGCCGCATTCTCTTCGGGCCGCAGGCCCGATGGAAAGTTTTTTCTTACTGGATTACTTGAGGTCGAGCAGCTTGTCGATGGCCTCCTGCAGGACGCCCGCCGCGCGGTAGTTGAGGACGAGCTTCTTTTCGCGCTCGCTCAGGTCCGTGACGTTGTTCTCCAATCCGCCATCCATGTACGCGGACTGCATCGTGCCAATGCTGGTGTCCAAGCCATTGCAGATGCGCACCACGTTGTCCAGCGAGGCGCCGCCCAGATTGCCCGCCAGCATGGAAAGAAGCGTGGAATAGGGCATGTTGATCGAGCGCGCATAATCCTTGAGCGTCATGCCCTTTTCCCGGATCTTCCGTTTGATAAACTCTTCGCGTGTCATACTTACCTCCGATGCCGCGTACCTTTTACAGCCGCAGAAATAGTTATGAAGCAACTTACTTATTCATTGTATAACAACCCTCTCAAACATTCAATAGCGGTATTTTCTACCTGGAGGATTGTTTTTTCGAATGTGCGGCTTTTTGTGTAAAGAAAACGAAAATTCACGGCAAAAAACACGCAAAATCCAGAAAAGAAACGCAAACCCACATCCAAATTGATGTATGCTGCGCGGGGAAATATACATCCGGAAAGTTTTTTTGGCAATTTGGCACAATTTGTAAATTTTAAGTTAAGCGATTTCGGAGCTCGGCGGCCATCTGGAGCATTTCCCGCGCGTGGGAGAGGGTCGCGGCGGTCTCCTGCGCGCCGCCGACCATGCGCGCGATCTCGCGCACGCGCTCCTCAAAGGACAGGGCGCGCACGCGCGTGAGGGTGCGGCCCTCCTCCTCGCGCTTTTCGACGAGGTGGTGGCTGTCGCCCAGGGCGGCGATCTGCGGCAGGTGCGTGACGCAGATGACCTGGCGGCGCCGGCCGATGGCGGCCATCTTCTCGCCGACGACCTGGGCCATGCGGCCGCTGATGCCGGTGTCGATCTCGTCAAAGACGAGGGTGCCCACGTCGTCGCTGTCGGCGGCGATGGTCTTGAAGGCGAGCATGATGCGCGAGAGCTCGCCGCCGGAGGCCGTGCGGCTCAGAGGCTTGAGCGGCTCGCCGGCATTGACGGAGATGAGGAAGCGCACGCGGTCCAGGCCAGAGGCGGAAAAGAACTTTTCGGCCTCCTCCTCTGCGGGCAGGGCGGAAAAGTCCACGTGCAGGTGCGCGCTCTTCATGCCCAGGTCCCGGAGCTGCGCCTCGACCGCGGCGCAGAAGCGCTCGGCCGCAACGCGGCGCAGGCCGCTCAGCTCGCGGCAGGCGGCGTAGAGCTCGCGGGCGAGCTTGTTCAGGCGGCGGTCCAGCGCGCCGGAGTCCTTCTCCTGCCGGGAGAGCTGGTCGATCTCCTTCTTGGCGTCCTCGCAGTAGCGGAGCACGTCCTCGACGCTGTTGCCGTACTTGCGCTTGAGGGACTTGATCTCGTCCAGGCGGTTCTCGACGTAGTCCGCGCGGGCCGGGTCAAAGTCCATCTTCTCGGCCTGGACGTGGATCTGCATGGCGATGTCCTCAAGGGTGTAGTAGATGTCGCGCAGCTGCTCCTCGAGCTGGGCGAACTGCGCGCCGTAGCCGGAGATGCCGCCAAGAAGCGACACCGCCTGGCGGATGGAATCCGTGCAGGCGGGCATGTCCTCGTAGCCGTCCAGGAAGGCGGAGCACTGCGAGAGCGCCGAGAGGATGCGCTCGGCGTTGCGGATGAGGTCGCGCTGCTCGGTCAGCTCCTCCTCCTCGCCGGGGGAAAGGCGCGCGCGGTCGATCTCCTCGACCTGGTAGCGGAGCATGTCCAGGCGCTGGGCGCGCTCCTTTGTGCCCTGGCGCACGCCGCGCAGGCGCAGGCGCACGCTGCGGTATGTATCGAAGAGCTCGCGCACGCGCTGGGCGGGGGCGGCGATCTCCTCGTGGGCGTAGTCGTCCAGGAACTTCAGGTGCCGGCCCTCGTCCAGCAGGGACTGGTGCTCGTGCTGGCCGTGGACGTCGACCAGGGCATTGGTCACCTGGCGCAGGAGGCTGAGCGGGATGAGCGATCCATTGAGCCGCACGATGTTGCGGCCGGAAAGGGTGATCGTCCGCGAGACGATGAGCTGCCCGCCCTCGGCCTCCACGCCGTTCTCCTCCAGCAGGGGGAGGAGCGACGGGCAGGCGCTCGCGTCAAAGAGCGCCTCGACCACGGCGCGGTCCTGGCCGGCGCGGATGAGGTCGCGGTCCGCCCGCTCGCCCAGGGCCAGGTTCATCGCGTCGATGACGATGGACTTGCCCGCGCCCGTTTCGCCCGTGAGCACGTTGAGCCCCTCGGTGAACTCCAGGTTCAGCGCGTCGATGAGCGCGATGTTTTGGATGCTCAGCTGACAAAGCATGTCTCGATCCCTCCTGCGCCGGGGCGCGGATTCCTCCTTTATTTCTTCATGCGCTCAAACTTGCGCATGAGGGTGGCGACGTCCTGCTCGTTCTGCGCGATGACCAGCAGCGTGTTGTCGCCCGAGATGGTGCCCACGATCTCCGGCCACTTGAGGGAGTCGACCGCCTCGCCCGCGGCGCTGCCGCTGCCCGAGAGCGTGCGCACCACGATCAGGTTGCCCGCAGGCGTGATGCTCAAAACCGATTCGTTGAAGATGCGGATGAAGCGATCCGCAAGGCCGTGCTCGGCCTTGTCGGCGGTGGCGTATTTATACCCGCCGTTGTCGGAGAGGACCTTGAGCAGGCGCAGCTCCTTGATGTCGCGGGAGACCGTCGCCTGCGTGACGTCGATGTTGCGCGCGCGCAGGGCAGCCGCAAGCTCCTCCTGGGTCTCGATTTCCTGGGATTCGATGATCTCCTTGATCACGGCATGTCGTACCGATTTCATGCGTTCCTCCTTGCAAGTGGGATGGGAAGGGACGGTTTTGCGGCGCGCCTAGCGCTCGACGAGCTTGGCGTGCACCTTGGCGAAAAAGTCGCGCCGGTCCAGGCGGATGAGCCGCGCGTCGTAGGGCGCGCGGCGGATGCGCACGCTCTCGCCCGAGGCCATGGAGATCAGGTCCTGGCCGTCCGCGCAGATCATCGCGGGCAGGGACCGCGCCTCGATCCGCACGGAGATCTCCTGGTCCGGCGCGAGCATGACCGGCCGCGCCCGCAGCGAGTGGGGACAGATCGCCATCAGCGACAGGCACGTCAGCCGCGGATGGACGATCGCCCCCCCGCAGGAGAGCGCGTAGGCGCTCGCGCCCGTGGGCGTGGAGACGAGGATGCCGTCGGCGACATAGTGGTCCAGCTTCAGGCCGTCCACCTCCACGTCCGCGCGGACCACGGCCAGCGACGACTCGCGCCGGACCACGATGTCGTTGAGCGCGTCCACCTCCTGGCCCTGCCAGCTCGCCCGGAGCATGAGCCGCCGCTCGACCTCGTAGTCCCCGCTGAGCACGCGGTCCAGCGCGCCGGAGAGCCCTGCGGCCTCCACCTCGGACAGAAAGCCGAGCTGGCCGAAGTTCACCCCCAGCACCGGCACGCTGCGCGCCGCCGCGCGCCGCGCGACCGCAAGGATGCTGCCGTCCCCGCCGCAGACGATCAGCAGGTCGCTTCCCGCGATGACCGCTTCGCGGGAAAGGACCTCGCCGCCCGAGATCTCCGCGCGGTCGCTGCACACCTCGATCCCCTCGCTGCGCAGGCGCGCCGCCGCCGCAAGCACCGCCGCCTCCACCTTCCCGCGGTGCGGCCCCTGCAGGAGACCTACCCGTTCGATCTTCATCCGCGTCCTCCCTTTTCCTACAGTATACACGAAAACTTCAAAATATACAACGCTTTTTGCAATTTTATACAGAATCTACGGCCTGGAGCGCCGTTTCGACCGCGCCCTCGGCGTCGAAGGGCTCCGCCGCGCCTGCGCGCAGGTGCAGGAGGAACTCGACGTTCCCCTCCGCGCCGCGGATGGGCGAAACCGCAAGGCCCAGCGGCGCAAAGCCCATGCCCGGCACGGCGGCGATGACGCCCAGCAGCACCTCCCGGTGCACCTGCGGGTCGCGGACGATGCCGCCCTTGCCCACCTGCTCGCGCCGCGCCTCGAACTGGGGCTTGACGAGCACCGCCAGGTGCGCGCCCTCGCGCACGCAGGTGCGCACCGCGGGCAGGACCGTGCGCACGGAGATGAAGGATACGTCCATGGAGGCAAAGTCCGCCGCGCAGCCGCCGAGCAGCTCCGGGCTGAGGTTCCGGGCGTTGACGCGCTCGAGGACCGTCACGCGCGGGTCGTTGCGCAGCTTCCAGTCGAGCAGGCCGTAGCCCACGTCCACGGAAAAGACGCGCTGCGCCCCGTTTTGCAGCATGCAGTCCGTAAATCCGCCCGTCGAGGACCCGACGTCCAGGCAGGTAAGGCCCGAAAGGTCCAGCGCGAAGGCGCGGATCGCGCGCTCGAGCTTGAGGCCGCCGCGGCTGACGTAGGGGATCTTGTCGCCCCTGACCACGAGGCCGGCGTCCGTCTTGAGCGGCAGCGCGGGCTTGTCCAGCCGCTGGCCGTTCTGGAAGACGCGGCCCTCCATGATGAGGGCGCGGGCCTTTTCCACGGTGTCTGCGATTTGCAGGCGCACGAGCGCCTCGTCCAATCTCTCTCGCTTCATGTTCTAGTCCTTCCCCACTTCCTGCGCATCTTTCGGGTTGTCGGCGCCGAGGAGGCGGCGCAGCGCGCGGCAGATGCCCTCGACGTCCAGGCCGCAGCCGGCGAGCTGCTGCGCGCGCGTGCCGTGCGGGATGAAGGCGTCCTGGATGCCCAGCGGCAGGACGCGCGCGCCCAGGCCGAGCTGCGCGCACCGCACGGCCACCTGCGCGCCAAAGCCGCCCAGCGCCGCGTTCTCCTCCAGGGTCACGATGGGCAGGCGCGCATATTTTTCCAGCATGCGGTCGGGCAGGGGCTTGACCTTGCGGCAGTTGACGACCTCGACCTCCAGCCCCTCCAGGGCGAGGGTGTCGGCGGCCATCATCGCGGGACCCACCATGGACCCCACCGCAAAGACCACGGCCTGCGCCCGGTGCGCGACGCTGACCACCTGCCAATCCCCTTTCTGCAGGGGGACGATGTTGTGCGCGGCGGCGCTCTCCGCCTTGGGATAGCGGATGGCGACCGGGCCCGGCGCGTCCTTGGCCCAGCGCAGCATCATGGCGAGCTCCTGCGCGCAGGAGGGCGCAAGGAGGGTCAGGTTCGGCACGTGCGTGAGGAACGAGAGGTCAAAGGCGCCCTGGTGCGTCGCGCCGTCCTCGCCCACAAGGCCCGCGTGGCCGATCAGGAAGACTGCGTGCAGGTTCTGCAGCGCCACGTCGTGGACGATCTGGTCGTACCCGCGCTGCAGGAAGGTCGAATACACCGCGAAGAAGGGCTTCGCCCCGCCTGCGGCCAGGCCCGCGGCCAGGGTGACGGCGTGCTCCTCGGCGATCCCCACATCGAAGAAGCGGTCCGGATGCGCCTCGGCAAAGCCCGCGACGCCCGTGCCGTCCCGCATGGCGGCGGTGATGACGCAGACCGCCGGGTCCTCCGCGGCCATCTCCAGCAGCGTCTGGCCGGCGCAGGCGTCAAAGCCCGGCGCAGGCGCGGCCTCGCGCTCGACGAAATAGGGCGCGACGCCGTGGTACTTGTCGGGCTTTTCCTCCGCGGGCTTATAGCCGTAGCCCTTCTGCGTCACGGCGTGGACGAGCACGGGGCGGCCGAGGTTCTTCGCGCGCGTAAGGTTCCGGATGAGCAGGGAGAGGTTGTGCCCATCGATCGGACCGAGGTAGGTAAAGCCCAGGTTCTCGAAGAACTGGCCGTGGACGAGCAGGGATTTTACGGCGTTTTTGACGGAATAGACCGCGTCGTGCAGCGCCGGGCCCACGCCCGGGATGCGCTTGAGGAACCCGGCCGTGCGGCTCTTGAAGCGCCAATACCCCCGGTTGGAGCGCAGGCGGTTCAGGTATTCGGACAGCGCGCCCACGTTCTTGGAGATGGACATGGTGTTGTCGTTGAGCACGACGACGAGCGGCAGCTCCGAGCGGCCGGCGTCGTTGAGCGCCTCGACGTTGGGGCCGTCCATGAACGCGCCGTCCCCGACCAGGGCGACGCAGTGGTAGTCCCCCCCGAGCAGGCGCGCCGCGCGCGCAAAGCCCAGCGCCGCGGAGACCGCCGTGCCGCTGTGGCCCGCGCCGAAGGCGTCGCTCTCGCTCTCCTGCCGGCGGGGGAAGCCGCTCAGCCCTCCCGCGCGGCGCAGGGTGGGGAACTCGTGCAGGCGGCCGGTCAGGAGCTTGTGCGCATAGCACTGGTGGCCCACGTCGAACAGGAGCTTGTCGCGCGGCAGGTCGTAGACGTAGTGCAGCGCGACCGTCAGCTCCACCGCGCCCAGGTTGCTGGAAAGGTGGCCGCCGTTGCGCGCGACGACGCGCAGGATCTCCCAGCGGATCTCCTGGCAGAGCTGCTCAAGCTCGCGCAGGGAGAACCGGCGAAGGTCTGCGCCGCCCTGGATTTGCTCTAAAATCGACATGGAACCCCTCTCTCTTTTTTCGCCCGTGCCTTGCGCCGGGGCTGGCGGGATTGCAAAAAAAATGCCGCCGCCTTTGCGGGCGGGCGGCGCGCGCCGCCCGTCACAGCACCCAGAGGATGGCGATGATGATTCCCAGCAGCGCGCCGGCCAGGACCTCCAGGGGCGTGTGGCCGAGCAGCTCGCGCAGCTGCTCCTGCGTGTCCTGGTAGCCGGAGCGCTTGTCCATCAGGTGCTTGATGATCTTATTGATCTTGGCGGCCTGCTTGCCGGCGGCGCGGCGCACGCCCGCCGCGTCGTACATCACCACCACGGCAAGGGCCGCCGCGATGGCGAAGTAGGCGCTGTCAAACCCGTAGTTCAGGCCCATGGAGGCGGCCAGCGCCGTGACAAAGGCCGAGTGCGCCGAGGGCATTCCGCCCGCCCCGACAAAGCGCGTCACGTCCAGCCGGCGAAGCAGCATCAGGTTCAGCAGCACCTTGATGATCTGCGAGCTGACCCAGCCCACCGCCGCAGGCATCAGGCACGGGTTCTGGAAGACGAGCAGGATGTTGTTGGTCACGGGCTGCCTCCTTAGTGTTTGCGCGCGGCGAAGTCCCGCGCAAGATCGGAAAAGAAGCCGTCGGCGTCCACGGGCTGCACCTCGCGGACGGCCTCCTCGGTCAGGCTGTCGAGCCTTTGGCGCGCGCCGTCCACGCCGTAGAGGGCGACATAGGTGAGCTTGCCCTCTTTTTCGTCCTTGCCGACGGTCTTGCCCATTTCCTCGGTGGTGGAGGTGGCGTCCAGGATGTCGTCGGCGACCTGGAAGGCCAGGCCCAGCGCCGCGCCGTAGCGGGAAAGGGCGGTCAGCTCCCGCTCGCTCGCGCCGCCGATCTCCGCGCCGGCCAGCAGCGCGCCGCGGATCATGGCGGCGGTCTTGTTCTTGTGGATGAAGTGGAGCTGCTCCTCGCGGCGGGCGGGGTCTGCGCCCTGCTTTTCGCAGAGCACGTCCAGCGCCTGGCCCGCGACCATGCCGGTCAGGCCCGCCGCCTCCGCGACGCGGCCGATGGCCCGCAGGTGCCGGAGCGCGTGCTCCGGGTTGGCCTGTGCCGCGCGCGCCATGTGCGCAAAGGCGTGCGTGAGCAGGGCGTCGCCCGCCAGGATCGCCATCGCCTCGCCGTAGACGACGTGGTTCGTGGGCCGGCCGCGGCGCAGCGTGTCGTTGTCCATGGCGGGCAAATCGTCGTGGATCAGGGAATAGGTGTGGATCATCTCCATGGCGCAAGCGGCGGGCAGCGCCTCCCGCAAAGCGGACGGGGAGTCGCGCAGGTCCGTGCCCACGCGCTCGGCCGCGGCCAGCACCAGGCACGGGCGCAGGCGCTTGCCGCCCGCGAGCAGCGAATAGCGCGCGGCATCGGTGATGACCTCGGCCCAGCCGCCGTCCTTGGGCAGGGCGAGGGGCAGCGCCGCCTCCACCATGGCGCGATAGCGTTCAAACTGCGCGTGCATCGTCAATCCTCCTCCTGCTCCTCGGCGTCAAAGGGCGTGCGGGAGCCGTCCTTTTCCAGCTTTTCGACGCGGCCGCGCCCCTCCTGCAGGAGGGCGCTGAGCTTCTCGGCCAGGGCGCAGCCCTTTTCGTAGGCCTTGAGCGTCTCCTCCAGCGTCATCTCTCCGCTCTCGATCTTCTCCGTCAGGGCCGCGAGCTCTTCCATGCCGCTCTCGTAGGTCATTTTCTTCATGGGTTTTACTCCCCCTCGTCGTTGTCCAGAAACACCGCGAGCGCGCGGGCCGAAACGCCGCCGCCGGCAAAGCGCAGGAACAGCTCGTCCTCCGGCCGGACCTGGCCGGCGCGCAGGATGGGCTCGCGGCCCCGGCGCACCGCGGCGTACCCGCGCCGCAGCACAGCCTGCGGGTCCAGCGCGGCAAGGCGCGCCTGCGCGCGGCCAAAGTCCGCTTCGCGCGCGGCGAGCACCGCCCGGGCCTGCGCGCCGAGGCGCTGGCGCAGGGCGCCAAGCTCCTTCTCCCGCCCCGCAAGGTCCGAGAGGGCCTGCGCGGGCTGCACGCGGGCCGCCAGGCGCGAAAGCCGGCCCTCCCGCTCGGCGATGGCGCGCAGGGTCCGCGCGCGGAGCGTTTCG